>Ga0315900_10000573_pt1 | contig 62912 bp, 63 predicted proteins | sample LakEriMetagenome_FD_203521 | JGI IMG/M metagenome (GOLD analysis project Ga0315900, IMG submission 203521) | Freshwater fungal communities from buoy surface, Lake Erie, Ohio, United States - Buoy 12 MA114 | ecosystem: Environmental > Aquatic > Freshwater > Lake > Lake biofilm | place: USA: Lake... | reverse complement strand
AAGTTCGCGTGCGCCACATCGACGGCATTGTTCGAATTATCAGTGAGCCAGACCCGTGCGCGTCCGAGTGGCAATTCATGTAACAGAGATAAACCAATCGCCCCTGTTCCAGTTCCAAGATCAGCGATGCGCACGTTTTCGGAAAAATCCGACCGCACTGCATCAAGAACTAGGTCAACGAGTTGTTCTGTCTCAGGGCGAGGAATCAACACACGTTGGTCAACCATCAGATCAAGATGACGAAAAGCCCACTGTCCAAGCACATACTGCAATGGTTCCCCGCCTAGGTAGCGACGCATCATCGCATCGAGATGTAGGCCGCAGCGCTGAGTCACTTTGTCGTTGATGACATCGAGCCATCCATCGCTGTCAACTCCAGCAGCATTCTCACACAACCATTTTGCAACGATGCGATCTCCAACAATTTCTGTCGTCGAGATAAGCATTTCTCGCCAGGTAATGGTGTCGTCGTTACTCATCTCCGGACAGTTGTCGCGCTTTTTCGTCGGCGATCAACGCCTCAATCACTGCGCTCATATCCCCAGCCAGAACATTCTGAAGTTGGTACAGCGTGAATCCGATTCGATGGTCAGTGATGCGATTGTCTTTGTAGTTGTACGTACGAATTTTTTCGCTGCGGCCTCCGCCACCAACTTGTGCTTTGCGAGCAGCAGACGCCTGTGCTTCCGCCTCATCTTGTTTTAACTTGAGAAGACGCGCGCGCAACACCTGCATTGCTCGAGCACGGTTCTGCAGCTGGCTACGTTGATCCTGCATCGCAACAACCACTCCGGTTGGTTTGTGAGTGATACGCACAGCAGAGTCAGTCGTGTTCACACCTTGGCCGCCAGGACCAGAGGCTCGATATACATCTATTTCCAAATCACGCTCGTCAACATCAATGTCAACTTCTTCAGCTTCGGGCATCACCGTGACAGTTGCTGACGATGTGTGAACTCGTCCTTGGCTCTCCGTAGCGGGAACTCGCTGCACACGATGTGGTCCGCCTTCAAATTTCAAGTGGCTCCAAGCATCTTCGCCTTTGACTAACAGCGTCACTTGGTTCACCCCGCCAAGATCAGATGCGTCAAGCTGTATGACCTCAACATTCCATCCTTTTATTGCCGCGTATGCGCGATACATCTCAAGCAAATCACCAGCAAATAGGTTGGCTTCTTCTCCACCTTCGGCACCGCGAATTTCCATGATGACGTTCTTGCCGTCATTTGGATCCTGTGGCAACAACAACACCTTGAGTTGCTCTTCCAATTCCTCAATTCGGTGCTCAGCAGTATCCAACTCTGAGCGGAAACCCTCTCGTTCGGTACCGCTTGTTTCATTCATGAATTCACGGGCAACATCTGCATCGCCTCGCGCGGTTCGCAATTCGCGAATGCAATTCACCAATGGTGTCATTTGCTTGTACTTACGTGTTGCCTCGCGTAGACGAGTTTGGTCACCCAAGACCTCGGGACTACCAAGACTTGCCTCAAGTTCCACATAGTCCTTTTCAATGGACTCGAGACGATCATGCACGGTGAGACAGGTTAGGTGCTTTAGTCGGCAAGGAGACGCAGTTCAACAGGTCGATGTGCGAGAACTCCCATTTTCATGATGGATGGAACGACATCTTTGTCCCGCGCCACGATCATCACGCGCACATTTTCACCGAATCGGTCAGCGGCATCCAGAGCAAACGGCACTACATCAAGATCAACACCGTGAACAAACGTCACCACTACATCAGACCCTGCGTCATCTCGACCACGTGCGACACATGGAATCGTGTCCTTTAAATTCGTGCGCGCAACTGGAGGATCTGCGGGTGCTAACGATGTAAGCCCCACTACAGCAGGATTACCAATGCAACGAGCACGCAATAATCGCTCGGCACCAAACGTATTAAGAGGATGCAAGCGTGCACCATCGGCTCGATGTTGTGCCACCGTCGCGATGACCGAGGAAAGTGCTTCCTCTGTCGGACGATGGCCATGTATCAATGCAAACGCTTCTCTGTCGTGTGCACCCATTCCCACTTCGAGACGCGTATCACCCGTAAATGCATCGTCTACCACGCGACAAATCTCTAGGCCAAGGACTTCACCCGCTACAACTCCGTGTTCGATGACGACATCAGCACCTGCGCGTTCAATCATTGGCACAAAGTCGAGATGACGTGGACTTGGCGAGACAACTTCAAGATGTTCTTCTTCGACGGCAGGCAATAGCAACCGATTATTGACATGCCATACCTGTATAGGAACATCAAACATTGCTGCACGACGCGCCAGTACCCCCGAATCACGATCAACAACAAGATGCAATGCAGTGAGGGACTCGCGTGTTTCGTTCTGTATGTGATTGAGAAACCACGCCAAAGATGGACCCAGACTTCGTTGCGCGATTCCGTCTACGTACAGCCATGTGTCACTAGATGAGACAAATGCAGCACCAAGACCAAATACTTCGGCTCGTCCGGCAGGCTCTTCTGACAAACCAAGGTGCTCTCGTACAAGCGCACGTAATTTCATTGACAACAGTCGCGAGCGACGCTCACGATCTGCTGAGTCATTGGTCAAAAGAATCAGTCTTCTTTTTTAGGAGAAGCCTTGCGCTTGCCGTAACGCTTGTTGAAGCGCTCCACGCGACCACCGGTGTCGACAAGCTTTTGCTTACCAGTGAAGAACGGATGACACTCGTTGCACAATTCAACATTGAGATCTCCACCGCGGGTACTGCGGGTCGTGAATGAGTTGCCACAAGAGCACTTCACGTTGGTATCGGCATATTCGGGATGGGTCTCAGTCTTCATGGCTTCTCCTCGGACAAGGCGTCAAAGTGTATCGGGGCTCTACAGGTCACGACGTGGGTGACTTAGCGATTTCAGTGAGGAATTCGTCGTTGGTACGGAAGGTCTTCAGGCGGTCCATCAGCATTTCGAGCCCTGGCGCGGGGTTGCCATCGGCCGCAAGTCCAGAGAGAACGCGACGCAATTTCCAGACCATTTGCAACTGCTTGCGATCAAAAAGCAACTCTTCGTGACGGGTGCTAGATGCATCAACATCAATCGCAGGGAACACTCGGCGCTCTGCAATCTTGCGATCAAGCTTCAATTCCATGTTGCCTGTGCCTTTGAACTCTTCAAAGATTGCTTCATCCATACGACTGTTTGTCTCAACTAGTGCCGTTGCAAGAATTGTGAGCGAGCCACCCTCTTCGACGTTACGCGCAGCACCAAAGAATTTCTTCGGTGGATACAACGCACCCGCGTCAATACCACCCGACATGATGCGACCACTTGCCGGAGCTGCAAGGTTGTATGCACGTGACAAACGAGTGATGCCATCCAAAATGATGACGACATCCTGTCCCATCTCCACCATACGTTTTGCTTTTTCAATTGCAAGCTCGGCAATGTGAGTGTGTTCATCACTCGGACGATCGAAGGTGGAAGCAATTACTTCACCCTTCACGGTGCGACGCATGTCGGTGACTTCTTCCGGACGCTCATCAATAAGAAGAACAATCAACTTCACTTCAGGATTATTCTTTTCGATGCACGTAGCGATCGTCTTCATGACGGTGGTTTTACCGGCTTTTGGTGGTGACACGATAAGACCGCGCTGTCCTTTACCAATTGGTGCAATGAGGTCAATAATGCGTGCGGTCATGTTGCTTGGATCCATCGGATCTTCAAGACGCAACTTTTCATCTGGGAACAAAGGTGTGAGATCCTCGAAACGTGGACGACGCTTTGCTTGCTCAGGATCTTGTCCGTTCACTGTATGAATCTCGAGCATCGCCGGATTTTTTTCATTGCGTCCGGCAGGACGTGACATTCCGGTGACGTAGTCACCTTTACGCAAACCAAATTGACGAGTGAGTTTCACTGGAATGTATGAGTCCTCACGCGTCGGGAGATAACCACCAACACGCAAGAATCCGTAACCCTCATCACGCAAGTCGAGATAGCCAGCAACTTCTACCGGATCATTGCTAATTGGTTCGTTCTCATCTGCGTCATATCGATCATCACCTTGTGGACCTTCATCTCGACCATTGCGCCCACGACGACGTCGACGACGATTGCGAGAGCCACCGTCGTCCCACCCTTGTTGACGGTCACCACGATCTTGACGATCACCACGATCTTGTCGTTCACCGCGTTCACCGCGATCTTGACGTTCACCGCGATCCTGGCGCGGTCCACGATCTCCGCGTTGTCCACGATCTCCGCGTGGTCCACGATCTTGGCGTTCAGTGCGCGCGGCGCTTGCTTCTTCTGAAGACATGCGACCTTCATGTTCGGCCAACTCAATTTCCCACTCAGCGAGTGGCTCACCATCAGGGCCGAGATGAACGACGGGCTCACCATCTGATTTCGTCTCTGCTTTTGCTTTCGCAGGTGCCTTTGTTGTTTGCTTGTCTTCCTTAGAGGCACCACCATTGGCACCCGTCTGGTCGAGGATCTTGTCGATCAATGTTGCCTTCGATGCACGTGCGACTGATTTGATTCCTAAAGCGGTCGCAATTGCGACCAACTGGTCTTTGTCTTTTGCTTCAAGTGCTGATTTCTCAAGGGCTTCTGCAGCCATGATGTGCCTGCTTTCAGGTGCTGGGCTCAACCCGCGCGCGTGAAACGAGGACCGTACAACGAAGAACGTGGAACGTGCATCCGCAAAACAAACGCGGGGAGACTCGGAACAACCGAGTGCCTACATACTAGCGCATCAAGCGTTCCGCGACACTGATGTCACGAAATCTTGGACCACCGACAAATCGTTTGGCAGGGTCTGAGTGCGCTCAGGCCGGTCAAACAGGTCTGCCAGATGGTCTGGCAACGCAGGACGCGAGCCCGTTGCTTTCTCAACCGCATCAGGGAATTTCGCTGGATGTGCAGTTCCCAACGTCACCATTGGGACATCAGCTGTTGCATGTTGACGCGCTACAAATAATCCCACCGCGGTATGGGGATCAATCGCGCGTTCGTGTTCTCCAAAAAATTGCGCGATCGTTTCAAGAGTCTGTGCATCGCTGCAACGACCTGCACGAAATGTTGGAGCGATCCACTCGGCGAATTGCGAATCGTCTATCACTAAATCCCCAGATGTGCGGAATTGCATTAACTGTTCGGAAGTACGCGCACCATTTCGGTCATTCATCTCAAACAACAGACGTTCAAAATTTGAAGACACCTGAATGTCCATGCTTGGACTAAGCGTCGGATGAACGCCACTCACTGTCATATGGTGAGTTTCGAAGAACCGAGTAAGAATGTCGTTGGAGTTAGATGCGACAATCAAGCGACGAATATTCGCGCCCATATTTTTTGCAATCCAACCACTCAGCACATTGCCAAAGTTTCCAGTCGGGACAGTGACATCGATGGGTCCATTGAAGCGACGCGCAGCTTCGACGTAATACACCACCTGTGCCATTACTCGCGCCCAGTTAATGGAGTTGATGGCTGACAAATGACGCTCGTTACGAAAAGCAATGTCGTTGAACATTGCTTTCACCAGATCTTGACAGTCATCAAATGTGCCGTCAATCGCCACGGCGTGAACATTCGGTGATGTCACAGTTGTCATCTGCTTGCGTTGAACATCACTAACACGACCCTGTGGGTACAGGATTACAACATCAACATTGCTACAGCCTGACAATCCATCAATCGCTGCGCTACCTGTATCTCCACTAGTCGCACCAACAATCATCACTCGCTCACCCCGAGCGGTCAGGATCTGATCAAAGAAACGTCCGAGCAACTGGAGTGCAACATCTTTGAACGCAAGCGTCGGCCCATGAAACAGTTCCATTAAGAATTGGTTGTCGCCAGCCGGAACTATTGGTACGACATCAGGATTCCGAAACGTTGCATACGCTTCGCGTGTCAGAGACTGCAGTGTGCGCGCGTCAAAGTCCGGCACTACATAAGGCGCCATTACGTCTGCCGCGAGATCTGCATATGAAAGAGGTGAACTGTTGTCAGTTGCCCGCGTACTAAGACGGGGCCAGGACTCTGGTACGTACAGTCCTCCATCTGTTGCAAGACCCGTGAGAACAACATCGGAAAAGCCCAGAACCGGTGCGCTCCCGCGCGTTGACACGTATTTCATTGCCCGCTAATGACTCGCAACAATCCCGACGTGCGCTTCACTACATCAAGTCCGCGGAACTCCCGCAAACACGCTTGAACATCTGCTTCACGTGCCATGTGCGTGATGAACACAAGACGTGCATCGTCACCGATGCCCTCTTGTTCAGCGGTACGAATGCTGACGCCATGACGCGCGAAAACACCCGTAATCGCATGTAAGACGCCGGGACGATCCGCTACATCAAGCCCTACGAGATACTCCGATGTTGTCTCGTCTATGGGGCGAACAGGAATACGACGGAACGCTCCGATTGTTCCGTGAGTCTCATTTCGTAGGTTCACAGCAGCATCAATGACATCACCTAACACTGCACTGGCGGTGGGTCCACCGCCTGCACCACGACCATAAAACATCAGTGACCCGACAGCTCCACCTTCAACAAAAACAGCGTTGTAACTATCGCGAACACTCGCAAGTGGATGTGACAGTGGCACCATCGTTGGATGCACACGTACGGACACGTCGGAGGCGTCATCCTCACGCTCTGCAATCGCGAGTAATTTCACGACATATCCAAGACGATGTGCGATCGCAATGTCAGAAGCAGTAATCGAGCTAATGCCCTCGTGATACACATCACCTGCTACTACTTTCGCGCCGAAAGCAATACTTGCGATGATCGCGGCTTTTGCTGCAGCGTCAAGTCCTTCAACATCTGCAGTTGGGTCGCGTTCGGCAAAACCCAAACGTTGTGCTTCGGAAAGCGCCGCGACGTAATCAGCACCTTCTTCAGACATCTTTGTGAGGATGTAATTCGTTGTGCCATTGACAATTCCCATTACACGACGCACTGGCTCACCGCGCAAAGATTCGCGCAGGACGCGCACTATGGGAATACCTCCTCCAACGGAGGCTTCAAATAAAAGGTCAACACCTTTTTCATCCGCTAGCGAAAAGAGTTCTCCGCCAACATTGGCGAGCAATTCCTTATTCGCAGTGACAACAGGTTTGCCCCGCTGTAAGGCCGCGATAATGAGTTCGCGCGCGGGTTCAATCCCGCCCATCACTTCTACAACGAGATCAACTGTTGGATCTTCCACCACCGCATGCACGTCGCGCGTCACGATTCCGTCAGGAAGAGCAACCTCACGATCACGACTGACATTTCGAACCGCAACTTGAGCAATCTGTAAACGGACACCGGTACGTGATTCAATGAAGTCTGCTTGAGCCTGTACAAGATGCACAAAGGCAGAGCCCACGTTTCCACAACCCAAAACGCCGATGCGCACGACAGATGACGGAGCCGATGCCATAGGTATGCCAGCCTACGTCCCGACCTCGTCAGATTGATGGTGATTATCGCGTCACCACGGTCCGTGTTGACAAACAAACGAGCGTTTATCGATAGTGCTCGTCGAGACGAACCAGGTCGTCATAGGTCTCACGACGCACTACTACTCGCGCCTTGCCATCTGCAACGAAGACGACTGCGGGGCGAGGAACCTTGTTGTAATTATTCGCCATTGAATAGCCGTAGGCGCCTGTGACCGGAGTGGCAAGTAGATCTCCTACCGAGATGTTGGCTGGAACACGTGCATGGTCGATGATCACATCTCCACTTTCGCAATGTTTGCCAACTAGTCGCACATGTTCTTCACGATCTGCGTTCACACGCAGTGGATCGAACGCTTCATAGGCACTTTCGTACAGCATTGGACGCAGGTTGTCACTCATTCCGCCATCGACTGCAACGTACCGACGAACACCTTCGATGTCTTTCACCGTGCCAACTCGATACACCGTGACAGCAGCGCTCGCCACAATTGCACGGCCCGGCTCCACCGAAACGACCGTGTCGGGCGATAGCGAACGTGTAGCAGAAGAAATCACCGCGGCCCATTGTGAAATGGACGGTTCATGTTCGTTCTCCGAGTACGCAACTCCAAGACCGCCACCCAATGTGAGATGAGTCAGTGAGTGTGATTGACACACAGATTGATACATCTCAACCATGATCTGTGCAGCACTCGCAAAATTGTCGACATTCAATACGTTGGAACCGATGTGACAATGGATGCCGAGTAGGTGCATCGTGGGTGATGCAAACGCTTTATCAAGTGCGCGTCGAGCATCACCATTGTTGAGATTAAAACCAAACTTTGAGTCGTCTTGCCCAGTTTGGATGAACTCATGGGTGTCGACATGCACACCGGGTGTTACACGAATCATTACGCGAGCAATGTGACCAACTACGGATGATTGCGGATCAGTGACAATTTGTTCTATGCGATCAAGCTCATCGAAACTGTCGACCACTATGTGGTTCACTCCCACACGAAGTGCGTATTCAATCTCATCGTCACTCTTGTTGTTGCCATGCAGAACGCATTTACTCGCTTCGATTCCCGCGTGTAACGCCACGAAGAGTTCCCCGCCAGTGGCAACATCAAGCAACAATCCCTCATCGACAGCTAGATGCGCCATCGCTCCACACAAGAATGCTTTCGTTGCATACACAACTCGTTCACGGCCAAATGCTTCGACTGCTTCACGACAGCGACTGCGAAGATGCTGCTCGTCGTACACAAAAAGTGGAGTACCAAACTCTTCGGCGAGGTCTTCTACCGACACTCCGCCGATATCAAGTCCGCCCTTATTATTGACCTTCGCCGTGTCAGGCAACAGGCGAAGGGGAATAGCGGTCACATCTGCTCCGGAGCACGAATGCCCAACATGTCAAGACCTGCGTTCATCACACGTGCAGTGATATCACATAGAGCAAGACGCGACTGTCTGATTTCTTCCGAATCGGCCTTCAACACTGGACAGTGTTCGTAGAACGCGGTGAAATCTGACGCGAGATCATATAAATAGGTACACAGTCTGTGCGGGCTGTATTTGTCGAGCGCATCCCAGACCGCTGAATCAAATTGTAACAGTCGCATCGCGAGAGCACGTTCCTGAGGTTCTTCAATCACTGGCGTCACAGTGCGAAATGTCTGCCGATCAAGGTCTGCGCGTCGGAAAATGCTGCAAATTCGAGCGTGTGCGTATTGAAGATAAGGAGCAGTGTTGCCATCAAAAGACAGCATGCGATCCCAATCGAATACGTAATCCTTGATGCGATCAGTGGAGAGGTCTGCATACTTCACTGCGCCGATACCAATCATCTGGGCGACCTCTTTGCGTTGAGTATCTGGCATCCCTGGATTTTTTTCAATGATCGCGTTATCAGCACGTTCAACGGCCTCTTCAAGAAGCGCCGCCAACTTCACAGTGTCACCTGCACGACTCTTTAACATTTTCCGATCGGACCCGAGAACACTTCCAAAAGCAACATGCACCATCTCAGTGTTACGCGGCATCCATCCGACTGCACGAGCGACAGCCTCCACCATCTGTAGGTGCTGAGCTTGGGGAGCACCAACCACGTACAACATGAGAGATGCTCCGATGCGTTCTACACGATCAATGACACAGGCCAAGTCCGTTGTCGCATAGTTGTATCCACCATCACCTTTACGAATGATCAGGGGCAGCGGTTCGTTCTCACGATTGGAGAAACCGTCGGGGAATACAACTTCTGCCCCTTCACTTGTAACAAGCATCCCCGAAGTCTGCAGTCGAGTAACAACAGTCGCTAGGAGATCGTTGTAGGCACTCTCCCCCATGAGGTCATCATCTGTGAGTAAGACATCCAACAATCGATATACGTGATTGAAGTAATTCGTGCTTTCCTTAACGAGCGTCTTCCACAGTCGCAAAGTTTCTTCATCGCCACTCTGTAGCAACACGACTCTCTGACGTGCGCGCTCTTTGAAAGCATCATTCTCTTCAAACTTACGCCGTGCATCTTTGTAGAAACCATCTAGGTCACCAACGCCCAGTTCATGGGCAGCCGTGTCTTCTCCGAGATCAACGAGATGCTCGATAAGCATGCCAAATGGTGTTCCCCAATCCCCGATGTGGTTCTCGCGAACAACGGTGTGACCAACAGCTGTCAACATTCGCACTAATGCGTCACCAATTACTGTCGATCGCAAGTGTCCCACATGCATTTCTTTCGCAACGTTTGGAGCCGAGTAGTCAATAGTGACCGTGACTGGCTGTTGCGCGCGGCGGACGCCAAGATGATTGTCGGTTGACACTTTCTGCAATTCGCTAGCAAGAAAATCGTTGCGAAACACGAGATTGACAAAACCGGGTCCCGCAATTTCGAATGACTCCACTACGTCTGTCAGCACTCCCTGTGATGCAGCCTGTTCCATGATTCGTGTTGCAAGGTCTCTGGGTTTTTCACCCAACTGCTTCGCGAGCGCCAATGCACCATTCACCTGGGCATCAGCATGATCACTTGGTCGAACAACAGGATCAACGTCGCCGGTGTGTGCGCCAGCGACCTGAGCGAACACAGGAGCCATACGCGAGGCGATGGTGTACAGGGGATCAGCCATGAAGTCTCTATTCTGCCGTGTTCATCTGTAACCTGAAGAGAATCACGCTCACGTAGCTCAGCGGATAGAGCACTTGCCTCCGGAGCAAGGGGTCGCAGGTTCAAGTCCTGCCGTGAGCGCCAGTTGTTACGCGCCGAGTGCCGACTTCACCATTGACGCGACTTTGCCGCCATCCACACCCGCACCAGCGCGTGCACGAACTGCTTTCACAACTAGGCCCATCGCTTTAGGTCCTGAATTACCTGCGGCTGTAGCGTTCGCAACTTCTTCATCCACGATCGCAGCAAGTTCGTCATCACTCATCGCTGCGGGCAAGTACGCCTCTAGCACTGCAAGCTCACTGCGTTCTTTTGCCGCCGCCTCTGCGCGTCCGGCTTTTTCATAAATCTCAGCCGATTCAGCCCGCTTCTTTGCTTCCGCCAATAAAACAGCCATCACCTGGTCATCGCTCAACGCCACTGCTTCATCACCAGCAACCTCAGCATTCATCACCGCGGCAAGTGCCATACGAAGCGTTGATTTCACAACTTCTTGTTCTTTACCCGCCTTCATTGCTTCGGTCAGGTCTGCTTGGATTCGTTCTTTTAGCGACGACATACGCACAGTGTGCCGTCTAATTATCTGCATGACTCGCATTCATCAATAACAAGTCTGTAAAAGTAGAGCCGTGCTTGCAGATCTATTTCCCCCCGATCCCGACTTTGAACAGATTCATACGCGTCAATACGAGGTACGTGCGTATCGGATGTCACCCGAGCGATTCATGATGAGAGGCGTTGTTGTCGACGATAAGCCTGCTGGTCTGTACATCGAAAACGACCCCACTCCACTTCGTATGCACCACATGGTGGTTGAACTTGAGGTCAGTTTTCCGGCCTTTGTAATCGAGAAGGCGTCGGTGACATATCACAACTACCCGCACACCGGTTGCGACAACATTGTCGATCACTATCAAAAGCTTGTCGGGCTATCAGTCATGCGAGGGTTTAATCGGAAAGTGAAAGAGTTGTTTGGTGGACCGCATGGGTGCACCCATGTCACCGCATTGATTTCCGCGATGGCCCCAGTAGTGATTCAAACTGCATGGGCGATGCGCCTCATTGAAGTGCGTGACAATCCTGAGTTGGTGCACGCCGAGCGCACAGTGGAGCAGCGCATGCAGGCACTCTCGGGCAACATCGACACGTGTCATATGTGGGACAGTGATGGCGAATTAATGGACGACATTCGCGCCGGTCATGACTTAGAAATGCCACTGCCTGTACAGATACGCCTGCGAGACCTCGGCCGTCCGCTTGATGAATGGGATCGATTTAAGCGCGTGTAGTTACTTTGCAAGTGTTGTCAACGTGTACAACACAGCAAGGATCAGCAATAGCAGTGCGGGAAAAGTGTTCTTTGCATTGTCTTTCGCGCGCACATGGAATGCGATTGCGCCAATGAAGTACAGCGCAAGACCAATGCCCGCAGCAACGCCAATCGCTGTTACCCAAAAACCGATAATCACGCCAGCAACGCCGAGCAGCTTCAAAGCTCCGAGCGTTGACATGCGATCGGTGTTCACACCGAGATGAGTCAGTGATGCAACAATCTGAGGATTCTTTTTGAAGTCTGCTACCGCGGAGCCAAGACACATAACCGAGACGATGAGACCAACAATGATTGCAACAATATTCACGACGTCGATACTAGCGAGATTGTTCGTGCTGAAGTAGCCATATTTTTTTGTCCATCCCACCCGCGTAACCAGTAAGCGATCCGTCTGCACCAATCACTCGATGACACGGGAGGACGATTGCTATTGGGTTCTTGCTATTGGCGGTGCCGATTGCACGAACTGCTCTTGGCCGACCAATGCTCGTTGCCTGTTCGCTGTAAGACACCGTATGCCCGTAAGGAATTCGCGCAAGAGCCAACCATGCTTGTTGTTGAAACTCAGTGCCCTCTATGTCGAGGGGCAGCGAAAACGTGGTTCGAGAGCCGTCAAAGTATTCAGACAACTGAGCAAGTGCATCGCTCAAAATCGGATGTTTCGCATGGGAGTTGTTGCGTGCCAGATTCATCTCCACATCGCGATCTATGAAGTCAATTCGCATCACTCCGTTATCTGACACAACAACAAGAATTGCTCCCACCGGCGAAGTAATCGTGCGCCAAAAACGTCCATCATCGGGTACTTGATGTGTCTTATGAGTCATCGCACAAGTGAGCATAGTTGTAACGTTGAAATCCAGTGCAGGACGTTGACTTACCAAAACGACAGATTTATCTCGTATACGCGGCCATGATGATGGCGACCGCACTGTCTGCGCTTGATGGGACAATCATTAACACGGCGATGACCACCATCATCGGGGAGCTCGGTGGTTTGCGGGCATACACCTGGGTTGGCACTGCCTATTTGTTGACATCAACTGTTGCCACTCCCCTCTTCGGGAAATTCAGTGATCTATTCGGTCGACGCAACTTCACTCAGATTGCGATCGGCACATTCGTTGTTGGTTCATTGCTGTGCGCAGTAGCGAACTCCATGACCCTGCTCGTTATTGGCCGAGGAATCCAAGGAATTGGTGGCGGTGGAATCATGGCGATGTCAGTTGTTGTGATCGCTGACATCATTTCCCCGCGGGAACGCGGTCGATACGTAGGGGCATTTATGAGTGTCTACGCCGTTGCAAGCGTCGCGGGTCCCTTACTTGGTGGTTTCTTTGTCGACCAGTTGAACTGGCGTTGGATCTTTCTCATCAACATTCCACTTGGCATCGTTGCCAGCGCAATGGTGCACTCATCCCTTCGTATTCCATTTGTAAAACGCGAAACCAAAGTCGACGTTCTCGGTGCTTTGCTTCTTGTTTCATTCATCATTTCGCTTGTGCTGTTGATTTCTTGGGTATCAGAAGAATGGGGCTGGGCGTCATCTCCGACCGTTTCCGTAGGTGCACTCACGGCAACATTGTTGGCCGGCTTCTTGTGGTGGGAACCGCGAGCATCAGACCCAATTCTTCCCTTACATCTTTTTAAGAATCGCATTGTGCAAATGGTGATACCAATGGTTGCATTGGTGGGAGCGCTCATCACAGCTGTTGGTGCATTTATGCCGTTGTTCCTTCAGGCAGTCTCTGGTGTATCACCAATGAATTCCGGTTTGCTCATGGTGCCCATGATGGGAGGCATCACCGTCACGAGCATTTGGATTGGACGCCGAATATCCACTACTGGGCGATACAAGATTTGGCCGATACTCGGAATGATCTGTGGCATTGCTGGAGTTGTTGCAATGACGTTCATTAACGATTCGCCAATCGCTATCGCGGCTGCAGTGATTGGAATGGTATTTGTCGGTTTTGCTACGGGGGCCACAATGCCTACGGGGACTCTTGTTGTGCAAAACAGTGTTGATGTGCGTGATCTTGGAATCGCTAGTTCTGTGACGGTCCTGTGTCGTTCGCTTGGTCAGACAATTGCACTCGCAGCTTTCGGTGCAATCTTCAACGCACAAGTCATTGGGAAGATTGACAATGAGTACTTGCGTACACCGCGCACGATCAACAATCTTCCTGAGCCAGCGCGCTCCGATGCGATCAACGTAATCACAGACGGCGTTCAAGCAGTGTTTATGTGGGCCGTACCCCTTGCTGTTTTCGCATTCGTCTGCACGTTATTTATTGTCGAACTTCCGCTACGGCAACAAACAGCGCTCAAAGAACAACACGACGCGGCCGTGTTATAGGGCGCTTTATTCGCCTGCAACTGTGTTAGCGCAGGCGAGCGCCGCTTTGCTTCACTCGCCTGCGGCCTTCGGCTCGCGGGGGAGGCCGAGGAAGCGTTCGCCAACAATATTTCGTTGAATCTGGCTTGTGCCACCCCAAATGGTTTCACTTCGCGAAAAGAAAAACGCAGACATCATCGCGCTCACTGGGTATCCGGCGCGACGACGTTCGCGACCAGTTCCGGGCCAAGAACCGTCACCGTTGTATGAGTAATCAACCATCATCGCGTTGGTGCCCGAGATATCAAGAGCCAACTCCATTGCATCACGATGCATTTCCGACCAAAACATCTTGTTGGTGAGACCGAGAGCAATAACACCCATGTCATTGGTGCCATTCAGAGTCTGGGTTAATGAACGCAGACCGTTTATGCGCAACAATTGAATTTTGCTGTAGTACCGCGTGAGGCGTTGACGAATAATGGGATCGTTAATCGCACCATTTTCTTTTGCGGCAGAAACCATCTCGTCATACTCAGCTTCAAAACGACGATACGAAGTGGTTGCACTCATGCCACGCTCGAAACCAAGTGTTGCGTTTGCAATCGCCCATCCACCGTTGACACCGCCAACGATGTTGTCTTTGGGGCAACGGGCATTCGTGAAGAACACTTCGTTAAATTCGGCAGTGCCATCTGGCTGTGTGATGCCGCGAACTTCAACGCCAGGTTGATTCATTGGCACAAGCATGTAAGAGATGCCCTTGTGCTTTGGGGCTGCAGGGTCGGTGCGAGTCAATAAGAAGCAATAATCAGCGTTGTGGCCCTGTGTGGTCCACACTTTCTGACCATTAATCACCCATTCATCACCATCAAGCACTGCAGTTGCTTTCAGGCTTGCCAAGTCGCTGCCACTGTTTGGTTCGCTGAATCCCTGACACCAGCGCACTTCACCGCGCAAGATCTTTGGCAGGAATTCTTTCTTTTGCTCTTCCGTGCCGTGAGCCAAGATCGTTGGTCCGACCAAAGTGTCTCCAAAAAAGTCAGCACGCATCGGAGCTTTTGCGCGCGCAAACTCTTCGGCGAGAACAACACCTTGCATCGTGGTGAGACCCTTACCGCCGTATTCCTTTGGCCACGTCGCACAAATCCATCCGCCGCCATACAACTTCTGCGGCCATTCTTCATTGAACTTTTTGCGCTCTTCGGCACTCATTTCAAATCCAGGATCAAACCAACCTTTCGGCAAGTTCTGCTCTAGCCATGAGCGGATTTCAGTGCGGAATTCTTCTGCTTCGGGAGGGTACGACAAATCCATAGGTCACATTCTGCCCCAAAATGGGGCGCTTCCTACCGCCCGGTAACACTCGCTACATCAGTCACAGGACCCGACCGAGCTCTCACCCGGGTTGCTGGAAGGACGACTCTCGACAAATCATTCACAGCCTTGTTACACAGGGCATACAGAGCAGACAAACGGCATTTTTAACGTGAGCGCATGGTTCGACAGCACATCGATGATGCACTCCCTCTCAATGCCGTCGACATCGCTGTTCTTGAAGTTCTCGCTGACCGGGCGGGCACTGTTGTCAGCCGAGACACCCTCCGGCGACTTGCGGACTTACGTCAGTTCAGCCAGAGGCGATGCGATTCTGCGATCGTGGCTATTCGTCGAGTACTCGGCAACGAAGCGGTCGTCACAGTTCGAGGCCGTGGATGGATGTTGCAATCTGAATGCGAAACTCCCGCACGAAATTTTATTAAAGCGGGTTACCATCGCACATAATGCTTGCAGCATCGCTAGTTGAAGAATTGATGACTTCTAATTCTGTTGGTGAAGTCACTTCAACTGTTCGTCGCACACTTCGTGATGTCACAGTCGAAAACTGTTCTCCGCTTCTCGCCGCACATTCGATTGATCAACTTCGCGCTGGCGATGACATCGATGCAATTTTTGCTGAATACGATTTCCCAACCGAGGTTGTGCAAGAAGCAATCGCCCTCGTCCATGCATCAACGTTGTTGCGCTCAGCACTTTCACTTCATACAACAGATGATCACCCGCGATTACTCGTGCATCTGGCCAGTTATCTCGGTACTCCTCTTATGGTCGAATGGTGTCGCATTCTCACAACTGCACGCGGAGACCTAGATGAAGATCAGTATTTTGCATTACTCACTGTGACCACCGGTGTTCAAGAAGTACTCGCCCACCCAGAGCTGATAGAAGGAAACGACTCAAATCTTGAATCACTCCGCCGACGAGAGGCTCGCGAACGCACCGTTGATCCACTAGCACGACAACGTATAGATACTGCTCCAAGCACGTACGTGCTATCTCATCAACCTGCAGTCATCGCTCGACATGTCATGTTGGCAGAACCCACACTTTCGCTCGGCAGCGTTCGCGTTCGCGTGTATGAGACGTCAGTATTTGGTGAATGGTTGCTGGATGTTGTCGCTTATGACATGACCGGTCTACTGGCCCGCATTGCTTCGACATTGTCCACACTTGGAATGGACGTTATTAGTGCTGATCTTGCAACGTGGGATGACGGCACAGTCATTGACTCATTCGTGATCCGATGTGAGACAAAACCGGATGAACGCGTTCTCGCTACAACGATTGAATCACGTCTTGGAACCGATCTGCAGACTCCGAGTACTCGCACTCACCATTTCACGGTTCGCTATGACGACACTGTCTTGCCGTGGCACACGATTGTCACTGTGACAGGTCGTGATGAAAAGGGTGCTCTACAAGACATTGCCCGCGCATTCGCTGCAGCAGGAATCAGTGTGCACCATGCCCAGATCTCTGGCGACGGAACAATGATGTCGGACAGATTTGAGGTAAGTGACACAGAGAACAAGCGCATCACCGATGTGCATCGTGCACAGTTCGAGTCGCTTCTCAACCACGGTTGATTGGTCCACGTACTGTGAACAGGACTTCCCGCGTGGTGTTAGAGGTTGGCTAGTGACAAGTGCTACCCCAGCACCTAATCTCGTGTTATGACCATGACTGAACCAGCCCCCGCAAAAGCCGAGCGATGGACTGCCCAGTGGAAAGAACTCTACGAAGAGGTCATTAATGCCGGGTTGTGCACAGGGTGTGCCGGCTGTGTGGTGACCTGCCCGCATGAAGTCATCGGTTACAAACACGAAGAAAAGGGATACAAGCCATTCCACCTTGAGGAAGAACTTGGTCTCGATAACTGCATCCATGGTGAAAAGGGATGCACCACGTGCACCCGCGCCTGTCCGCGTTTCCGTGCCTGGGAACCAGAGGCCGACATGCACTTGTTTGGCAAGGTTCGCGAACCAGAGCAAATGTTTGGCCAATACCGCCAACTACTTCTTGTGCGCGCCAGTGAAGATCTCGTGCATAAGTCAGGTCAAGACGGTGGATTTGTTTCGGCGATGCTCATTTGGTTGCTGGAAAATGACTACATCGACGCGGCTCTCACCAGTTACCTCGAAGGTGATGGATCATCATGGAAGGCTCTTCCAGGATTGGCGCGTACTCGCGATGATGTCCTGCGCGGTGCTGGCAGTCGCTACACCTACTCCGCTAATCCACTCGCATTCAAAGAAGCCCAGGAACAAGGTCTTAATCGACTTGCACTTGTCGGAATGAGTTGCCAGTCATCAATACCTCCAGTGATGTGGGCACGCAAGGCCGGAAAAGTCAGTAAAGGTTTCTTGTTCAACATCGGGCTGTTGTGCTCGAAAACTTTTGATGACGCCATCTTTGAAGAGTTGTTCTGGGCTAAGTACGGACTCAAAAAAGAAGACATGGTCAAGATGAACATCAAGGGTGTCTTCCAAATCTGGATGAAAGACGGTTCGTATCACGAGATCGATCTCAAAGAATGTCACGCATGGACTCGAGAAGGCTGCAAAACGTGTCCCGACTTCTCTGCTGAACACGCCGATATCTCAACCGGTGGCATCGGAGAAGATAACGACTGGACGCTGTGCGTTGTGCGTACACCTCTTGGTGAAGAAGTGATGAAGCGCATGGAAGCAGTGGGCGCAGTCACCACTCGTCCCGCAGAAGGTGATGCAACCGCGATGAAGTTGCTCAAATTGTTGAGCACCGTTAGTCGTCGTCGTTGGCCACAAGGTGCACATCCTGCACCTGTTGTCGGCGTGCCACCGCCGAAGAAGAAGGCAGATCCGTCTCCGCCTCCAGCCACTGCACCTGCCAGCGAATAAGACACATTTTCATTCGCACAATTTGTGTGCACGCGAAAAAATTGAATCAAACATTGGTTCAGTGAGTTTCCCAGTAAACGTGTTTTGCTGACTCGGGTGATACGAACATAAGACCGTGACATCTTTGTGAGCAATCTCAAGACCATGTGAAAACTTTGGTCGCGGGCGAATCTCTAATTGTCGACACATTGCCTCGTAGGCAATCGAACCAAGACATACCACCACACGAATATCCGTCAGCAACGACAACTCACGAGTGAGAAATGATTCACAGGCACGACGTTCTTGAGGAGTTGGTTTATTGTCCGGCGGCGCACAACGCACAGCGGCACCGACCCAAGCGTGATGCAATTGCAGTCCGTCATCACGGTGTTCCGACGTTGGTTGATTTGCAAATCCCGCTTTGTGCATCGCTCGATACAGCCAGTCGCCACTTCGGTCGCCAGTAAACATTCGCCCAGTGCGGTTAGCGCCGTGAGCTGCTGGCGCAAGACCTACGACGTACAAGCGCGCATTTGGATCGCCAAAACCAGGAACCGGACGACCCCAATACTCTTGGTCGCGAAACGATGCGCGTTTTTCCGCCGCAACCGATTCGCGCCACTCAACAAGCCGATCACATGCACGGCAGTTCGCGATGTCATCATGCAAAATCTGCAATTGTCTCGCGGAGCTCGTCGCCATGGTTTCCACAGTAGGTTGAAGTGACTATGGCCGGACGAAAAAAAGCGACAGCTGCCTCCCCTCACCCAACATCCACCCTCGTGCTACTCGTGCGTCATGGCCAAACGCCAACCACCGGCAAACTTCTCCCTGGAAGGGCTCCGGGTCTTCATCTTGCCGACAATGGTCTGGACCAAGCAGCAGCGGTAGCCAATCGAATTGCTGAATTACCAAAAGTTGACGCCATTTACGCCTCCCCCCTTGAACGCACCCGACAAACCGCGGCACCCATCGGCAAGATTTTGAAGCAGCGAGTGCAGATCGACAAGGGACTACTGGAATGTGACTTTGGAGACTGGACCGGCAAGGAACTCGCGGCTCTCATGAAACTTCCCGAGTGGTCAACGGTGCAACGTGCACCGAGCACGTTTCGTTTTCCAAACGGTGAGAGTTTTACTGAGATGCAAACCCGAATCGTGTCCGCGCTTGACCGAATTCGAGCTGCTCATCCTGGTGGCGTTGTCGTGTGCGTATCACACGCTGACCCGATCAAAGCCGCAATCGCACATGCGATGGGAACACACCTTGACCTATTCCAACGAATTGTTGTGAGCACGTGTTCTGTGAGTGCAATTTCCTACAGCAGTGCTGGCCCCGTTGTGCTGACTGTGAATTCAACTGGTGGATCGCTAGCTGACCTGCGTCCCTCCTGATAGTTCTGCCACACTGGAGACGTCATGAGTTTCTTTTATGAATTTGACCCCACTGAAGTATTCACTGCCGGGGCAATTGGTCGACCTGGCGAACGAGTGTTTTATGTGCAGGTTCTTGCCAATGGGCAAACCATCTCTGCAAAATGTGAGAAACAACAGGTTGCCGCGCTAGCACAGTATTTACGCAACTTGTTGTCTGACTTGCCACCGCCACAATCACAATCATCAACCACCAGCATGGAACTACGTTCTCCAGTCGAACAGGACTTTGTTCTCGGAACAGTTGGACTGGGGGTAGATCGTTCATCCGGAAAAGTCGTGATTCAACTTGATGAACTTCAACTTCTAGACGAAGACGATGATTTTTTGGAAGTACCTGCAGATGTCGAAGTGGGACGTATGCGAGTATTCCTGACTCCGGAACAGGCAGTGGCATTTTGCGAACGTGCTGAACTACTCGTACAAGCAGGTCGTGAACAGTGTCGTTGGTGTGGCGGACCCATTGACCCAACTGGCCACGCGTGTCCACGCTTCAACTAAACGAACGACAAAAATCACGATATGACACCAAACGATCCGTTGCTCGTTGAATCATTGACTTACGGCGAACTCGTCGTTGAGCATCGCATGCCGCACAGCAGCAATGGAACTTTTATGGTCACAGTGAGCCACAACGACTTGACATGTCGGGCGATCTATAAACCAATGTCGCTCGAACGACCGTTGTGGGATTTCGAACCGGGTCTACATCGACGCGAGGTTGCCGCCTACCTCTTGTCGGAGGCGATGGGTTTACATCTCATACCAACCACTGTGTTGCGTGATGGGCCCCTAGGAGAAGGCTCCGTGCAGTTCTATATCAACAATGATGCGTCGGAGCATTACTTCTCTTTGTACGAGAACCGTTCCGATTTACACGACCGTTTTCGTGATTTTGCGGTGTTTGATCTCGTTGCGAACAACACAGATCGGAAAGCAGGCCACATCGTGCTGGCTGATGCCGACAACAATGCATGGGGCATCGATCACGGCGTGTGTTTTTCCGCTGATTTCAAGTTGCGTACCGTGATCTGGGAATTTGGTGGAGATGAAATTTCAGAGCGTCTGCACAATGCAGCTCGCCCACTAATCGATGCGATCCCACTACAAATTGCGGCGTTACTCAGTGACGAAGAAGTGATTGCGATGCAAGAACGTGCGGAGTGGGTGTGCGAACAAGAGCGGTTCCCCGTGAACCGCAGCGGCCACTTTTATCCCTGGCCGCTGTTGTAGCGGTCGCAACGATAAGGCCTTTGGTTTAGTCCATTTATTTTTCAGTAAAGCGGTCACGCAACTCGCGCTTCATGATCTTTCCGGTCACTGTCTTTGGCATCTCGTCGACAAAGAACACCTTCTTCGGTTTCTTGTATCCAGCGAGTCTGTCGCGCACGGTGTTAATGATGTCGGCCTCGGTTGCGGTCATTCCGTCTTTCAACTTGATCACAGCACACACGTTTTCTCCCCACTTCACATCGGGAAGTCCAATAACAGCTGCTTCCGACACTGCTGGGTGGTTGTAAATCACATCTTCAACCTCACGGCTGTAGACGTTTTCGCCGCCAGTCAAGATCATGTCCTTAATGCGGTCGGCGATGTAAAGATAACCCTCTTCATCGCGATACGCGGCGTCACCTGTGTGGAACCAATCACCAGTGAATGACTTGCGTGTCGCTTCTTCATTATTGAAATAACCGCTCAATACTTGTTCACCGCGACACACGATCTCGCCGATGATGCCAGGCGCACATTCGTTGAAGTTCTCGTCGACAACCATAACTTCAGACAAGTCATTCACCCGTCCACACGATGCAAGCAGATGCTCTGCGCCGTTAGCGGCGCGTTCGTGATCCGCGGCTGACAGATATGTGTTGTTGCCCGATGTTTCTGTCATGCCGAATGCAGTCCAAAAGATTGGGCCAAAACGTTCCATGGCACGTTTCAAAATTTCAATGGGCATCGCCGCAGACCCGTATGCCAAACGATTTAAAGATGTCAATTTATATTCGGTGCACTTCGGATGTTCCAACACCATGTTCAACATGGTTGGTGCAAGTGATGTAATGGTCACCCCATACTTGTCAATTGTCTGCATCCATAATTCAGGTTCAAATTGAGGGAACAACACATTCGTGCCCCCGCGCAAGTGATACAGCGGAATGAGGTACCCAGCAATGTGACACATAGGGAATCCGAGCAAATTGACGTCATCATGTTGTGGCAATGTCTCCATCGACACACTGATGATTGCGGCCATCAAATTGCGATGAGACAACATCGCGCCTTTTGGAAAACCGGTGGTGCCCGAGGTGTACAGCAACCACGCAATAGTGTCGTCATTTGTAGCGCGATTTACAAACTCTGTTGATGCAGAGCCAACGAGGTCAGCGTACGTTGGATATTTAGTTGATCCCCTATCTCCAATTACAACAATCGTCTTTAGTGTGGACACTTCAGACAGAAACGGTTGCACTGCATCGAGATACTTATCTTGAACAAGCAAGGTACTAACCTGCGCATTGTTCATGATCCACGCCCACTCCTTTGGATGCAAGCGATAGTTCAAGAATGTGAGAGCCATACCGGCATCAGGAACGCCGTAATAACACTCGACGTACTCCGGAATGTTTTCTGCGAGGATCGCAATTCGATCACCAAAATCTGCAAGATCGGTCATCGCGTTAGCCACACGATTGCATCGTTCATTGAGTTGAGCAAATGTCAACTCCTCATCACCATTGATCAATGCAGGCTTGTTTGGATGTTTCGCGGCATTGCGCCGAATAATGTCGCCAAGCAACATGTAGACCCCCGATCCCCGCTGCGAATCCTGTCAGAGATCTTCCGTTAGTGTCAAAGCGAACATGAAGTGTGAAAGGCAATGAGACAATGAGCAAAGTCACAGAGATTGCATCGGGATTACGTTTCCCCGAAGGTCCAATTGCCATGCCCGATGGGTCTGTTGTTCTTGTCGAAATGTTTGGTCCGTGTCTCAGTCGAATTCATCCCGACGGATCAAAAGACATCATCGCTGAAATTCCCGGAGGGCCAAACGGAGCTGCGCTCGGACCTAACGGACTTTTTTATATCTGCAATAACGGAGGTGTATTCGCACCAATGATCGTCAACGGAAACACCGTTCCGGTCCATGCCCCCACGGATAACTACATCGGTGGACGTATACAAACGGTTGATCCAAAAACAGGGACAATCACAGACCTCTATACAGAGTGTGACGGCATCCCGCTTACCGCACCGAACGACATCGTGTTTGATGACCATGGCGGTTTCTATTTCACTGATCACGGAACTTCACACGGACGAACCGCAATCATGACGGGTATCTATTACGCAAAAGCCGACGGCTCAATGATCAAAGAGATCGTCTTTCCTTCCCGTGATCCAAACGGCATCGGTCTGTCACCCGATGGATCCATGCTGTATTGGGCGGAAACTTGGACAGGTCGCATCATGCGCCGACCAATCACAGCGCCAGGTGTCATCGGCAAATATCCACCAGGTGACCTATCGGGTTGTCTGCACGGGTTTCCTGGCTTTCAACTTCTTGATTCACTCGCTGTGGACTCTGACGGCAACGTCTGTGTGGCAACCCTGATGAACGGAGGTGTCTCTGTTGTGTCACCGAAGGGTGAACTCGTTGATTTCGTAGCAACGGGCGACACGCTTACCACCAACGTTTGCTTTGGCGGTCCAGATCTGCGTACCGCATACATCACGTTGTCGGGGACAGGCCGACTAGTAAAAACAGATTGGCCACGATCAGGTGCACCACTCGCCTATCTCAATAAGTAACGACGACGACAAAATGGTGCGCTGATGAGTGACTACCTTGACTCACTCATTCATCGAGTTGATCTAGATGAATTAGTCAAGTACGTCGATAACACGTGCTCGGCACGTGACTTTGAGCACCTTATTGACATCCGAGACCGTTCACGAGCGGCCGTCAACACCGGGCGACAACTCTGGCCAATAGCAACGCTTGCTAACTATCGACTCGCTCTATACGCACCTGCGCATCTCGCAATTCGATCACTAGATGACACTGCACGCACATTCATGCCAGGTCCACTTAGTGAAATTCTGTCGGTACACCACACCTGGGATGAACTCGCTGAATTTTTGCCACACGGGCCCGACCGTTCTCTGGTGGCATACGAGCGTGCGTTACGTGGAGATGAGATCGCAACAGATGAATCGGATGCGCTCGACATTCCCGTTACACCATGCGAGTGGGAGCCAGGATATCCGATCGCAACATATGACGACGATGGCGTTCACTGCGATCCACCAGTACTTCCAAAGATCGGAACTTCACGCTCATCCCAGTCACATCAAGATCACCAAATTGATGATGAGAGCGAGATAGATGACGATGACACCGTGACGGCAGTACGTGAGTTGTTCTCTTCGTGGACAACGGAATCAAATGGTTCTGTCTCTGTCACTGTCGTTGATGGATCAATTCATGATTCTCTTGTCGTTCACGGAATACCTGATGTCGCCACCGTTTCGATTTCCACTCGAGAAGCTTTTGCATGGCTTGCATGGGCTGGTGCTAGTGGTGGTGCGCATGGCTCACGTCGAGGAATGGCAACTGGGAGATTTGGGGCGTGGTGGTTGTGCGCAACAATTGCCGACATCGTTGATGATTGGCCCCTCACGGACGCCGAGTCACAACGCGTGATAACACAACTGCAATGGGAACGTTTTGCATCTCCATTAATTGACATAAACGGATGGGCCGTGCACCTTGCAGTACACGACCCATCAACAGGAGTTTCAATTTGCATCAACGCTTCTGACAGCGCTGATTGAGTATCAACGAGACTTCAACGCCTCAATCAACTTTGGCAACACAACATTGACGTCGCCCACGATGCCAAGATCGGCGATTCCAAAGATTGGTGCTTCTTTGTCTTTGTTGATTGCGATGATGTTCTTCGAGCCCTTCATACCCACCATGTGCTGGGTTGCACCAGAGATACCGGCAGCGATATAGACGCTGGGCTTTACAACCTTGCCAGTCTGGCCAACCTGGTAAGAGTAAGGAACCCAGCCAGCATCAACGATCGCTCGTGATGCACCAGGGGCTGCCTTCAGCAACTTCGCGAGATCCTCGATCATCGCAAACTTTGCTTGCTCGCCGAGTCCACGACCTCCAGAAACCACAACGTCTGCTTCGTCAAGTTTTGGTCCGGTGACTTCTTCAACGTGCACCGCGGTTACCTGTGCACCGCCTGCTGCACCGAGGTCTGGTACTGGCACTGCAACTACTTCTGCAGCGCCACCGCCAGATGCTTCGGGAGCAAAACTCTTCGGACGAAATGCCACGAGGTACGGAGCAGATCCGGTGAACGACGTCGACACCAAAGTGTTACCACCAAAAATTGGTGTGGTCGCTGTGATGCCATCGCCACCATCTTCGATGTCGATGCTGTTGGTCAACACTGTGCGATCCAACTTGACCGATAGACGAGACATTACGTCACGACCTTCGTAGTTCTGCGGGAACATAACGACATCGGGTGTGTCACCACCGTCAATCACTGCCTTCATTGCAGCTGAAACTGCAACACCAGGCAACTTGCCACCGAGATCACCAGTTGCGTACACCTTTGTGGCACCGTATTCGCCAAGTGCTCCAGCTACCGATGCACCATCGCCACCGAAAAATGCAACAACATTGGATGAAAGCGCGCGCGCTTTTGTAATGAGTTCAAGAGTTCCGGATGTGGGAACACCATTTGTTGCTTGGGCGAAAACCCAAACGCTATTGATTGCCATGACTTGCTCCCGTTTCCTCAGATGACTTTCAGGTTCTCAAGGAACCCAACAATCTTGCCGAATGCTTCGCCGTCGTCTTCGATGATCTCGCCAGCTTGACGTGCTTCTGCTTCTGCAACTTTTGAAATCTTTTGACCAGCACCGGCCCAACCAACAGGGTTGAGTCCAAGATCACCAGCAGTGATCTCATCAACTGGCTTGCTCTTTGCGGCCATGATGCCTTTGAAAGATGGATAACGCGGCTCAACAACACCTGCTGTCACACTCACTACTGCAGGCATTGGGCACGTGACTTCGTCATAGCCAGCTTCGGTCTGACGCTCAGCATTGATCGTTGAACCGTTAATGCTGATCTTCTTTGCAAACGTCACTGATGGAAGACCAAGAACTTCAGCAATTTGTTCTGGCACTGTTCCGGTGTAACCATCAGAAGATTCCGTTGCAGCGATGATGAGATCTGCTCCACCCAAACGCTGGACAGCACCTGCAAGAACCTTCGCCGTCGTCAATGCGTCACTACCTTGCAATGCAGGATCAGAAACGAGAACTGCTTTTACTGCTCCCATCGCAAGTGCGGTACGAAGACCAGATGTTTCGCCGTTCGGTGCCATTGACACAAGGCTGACTTCTCCGCCACCGGCAGCATCGACAAGTTGCAATGCCATTTCGACGCCGTACATGTCGGATTCGTCAATGACGATTTTTCCGTCACGCTTCAGGGTATTGGTGCCACCGTCTAGTGCGCCTGGCACCGCGGGGTCGGGGATCTGCTTGACGCACACGATTACGTTCATAGTGGGGTTATTTTTACCCCTCAGTAGGGCCCGTTTCCACCTACAACGCCAATGAAGAATCCGTATTGGTCGTGACCCTCGTCGCACAACGCTGATATCGTGAGGAACCTTGCGATTGCTCCTCGTTGTCAACTCATTTGCCTCGTCTGTGACGGCCCGAAACACCGTTGTTGTCCACCAGCGCTTGGCGCGCCACCACGACGTTCAGGTTGTGGAAACAAATCGCCGTGGTCATGCAACACGTTTTGCACAGGACGCCGCCCGTCGAGGCATCGATGTGGTCGTCTCCTTTGGTGGCGATGGGACCCTTAATGAGGTGGCCACCGGAATTGCAGGGACAGACACTGCGCTTGCCGTTCTGCCTGGGGGCTCAACAAATGTTTTTGCACGCACAATTGGACTGCCAAATGATGCGCTTGCTGCTGTCGATGTGATCGTCGATTCCCTTGAACACAACAACATCGCTCCAATTGGCCTCGGGAAAGTCAATGGTCGCTATTTCACATTCCATACTGGCATCGGATATGACGCCTCGGTTGTGAAACGAGTTGAACAACGTGCATCACTGAAGCGTTATGCCGGACACCCGTTGTTTGTTGTGGCAGCACTTCGTACATGGGCATTTGATTACAGCCGTAAACATCCCCACTTTGAGTTGCGGTTTGATTCAAATGATGAAAATAGCTCCACAGATGAAGCCGATGTGTCAGACGGTTACTTCACAATTGTGTTGAATACAAACCCTTATACGTTTTTAGGTAATCGTCCGCTCGACCTTGTACCAAACGCAGGCCTTGAAGCTGGACTAGCCGTTGTTACATTTCGTTCACTCAAAGCAACCCACATCTTGCGGTCACTCGGATCGGCCCTTCGCGGTGGTGGTGTTCCACCTGCGCCGTGGCTTGACATTCGCAACGACGTTGCGCAGTTGGACATCACTTCGGCTACGCCGTTTCCGTATCAACTTGATGGTGACTACTTGGGTGAGACTGGCGCGCTCCATTTTGAACACGTGCCTGAAGCGCTTCGTCTTGTGCGCGCTACTTCCGTAACACACTAAGGGCGAGGTCGGGAACGTTTGTACACACGCCATTCACTCCCCACTCTTTACACATCACCATCTTCTCCGCATCATCACAAGTCCAAATGTTGACCATCAGTCCCTGTGCGCGAAATGTCTCGACCGCATCGCGAGTCAAAGTGGCCTCCCACGGGTGAATTCCGTAATGACCAGCGTGCGCAAGTGATCGCGCCACGACCCCAAGTTGATCATCTGGAACACCAACGGTGAGCCACGCAGTGCGCACAGACGGCAACAGTGCTCTCATCACGTCCACTGTCTCGCGTCGAAATGATGAAATTAGCCACCGATGATGGGTGCCTCGCTCGTCGAGATGCTCTGCCACAAGCCGCGCAACTCGATCACTGTCATCAAAATCGGGTTCGCGTGGATCATTTTTTATTTCAATGTTCACCCACATCCCATCACACGCATCCAGAGCATCACGTAGAAATGGAATGTGTGTGGGAAGGTCTGCTGCTCGCGTAGTGCAAATACTCTGCTGATCTGACAACACAGGATCATGATGCACAACAAGGTGACCATCGCTCGTCACACGCACATCTAGTTCCACGGCGTCTGCACCTATCTCCCGCGCGCGCACAAAGGCCTCGATGGTGTTCTCGCGTTCCAGTCGTGATGCGCCTCGATGTGCGATCACCGCCACATCTCCACCACCGCGAGGGTGGCTCTCCGCATTCATCACGCACTGTTCCTAGCAGGATTTTGAGCAGTACAGTTCCGCACTCCAGCATGTGCCTGCTGGGAATGCCTCGCGCCATTTTCGCGTACCAGTGGAATCACATCGATGCAACTTCGCACATAGAAACTCTTTGGATTTTTTGTCGGCGAATCATGTTGGAGTTTGCCTGAGTGCGCGTAGCGTTAGCGGCAGGTGGGTCACCACCATTTGAATTGCTCCGGCGCTCGCGCCCCCACGACATACAAAGGAACACCACAGTGTCAATCCTTGCGTCCAGTCTTGCTCTCGGAAGTGCCGACTACACATGGCGTCGTAGTGCGCTTTGTCGCGACACAGATCCCGAATTGTTTTTTCCTATCGGAACCACTGGACAAGCGTTGCTTCAAATATCGCGAGCAAAAGAAGTGTGCTGTGAGTGCCCAGTGAAGTTCGAATGTCTCGACTTTGCGATGGAAACAAACCAAGACACAGGCATCTGGGGCGGAACTTCGGAAGAAGAGCGACGTCAGATGCGACGCGAAGTCGCGGCACGCGCACGTGCTGCTCGTATCGCCGCATCAAATGGAATTGCAGCGAATCAGAACGCCGTAGCGCCTAGTCCTCTCCCTGAAGAGGAACTCGCAGATCAATAACTGTGCCAGTGCGACCCGCGTGGCGCACCAGCTCCATCTCTATTAGCTCTTCAGGCAGCGCGGGGCGGATGTCGATCGTGCCCGCCAACTCCGTTGTCACCAATGTGCGGACAATAGATAGCCCAAGTCCGGTGGCCGACATCAAATCGAAATCTGAATCGATCCCCTTGCCGTCATCGACAACGAGAATGCGCAGTTCTTCTTCGGTCGACTCCAACCGCACCGCGACATTGCCGCCACCTTCTCCTGGAGGGAAGCCGTGATCAACTGCATTTTGCAATAACTCGGTCAGAACTACTGACAATGGCGTCGCAATATGTGCTGGCAATCGTCCACCATCGCCTGAGACGGTAAAGCTCACGGGGCGATCAGGTGATTGCAGACTCTCTTCAACGAGGCGCACAAGTGGTCGCACAATATCGACAAACGTGACGTCATCTCCCGCTTCATGCGACAACGTCTCGTGCACCAACGCGATCGTACGAATACGCCGAACCGATTCGGCCACCGCTGCTTTTGCTTCTTCAGACTCAAGACGGCGAGCTTGTAAACGAAGCAGTGAAGAAATTGTCTGCAAGTTATTTTTCACACGGTGATGAATCTCACGAATGGTTGCGTCTTTTGACAAGATCAGTCGATCACGGCGACGAAGTTCGGTGACATCGCGCAACAGCATCACTGCGCCAGCAACTGAACGTATGCCGTTTGTGACATCAATATCAATTAATGGAATACACCGTGTCAAAAGAGTGACGTCATGACCTTGATCAAACTCTTCGATCACGGGAACAGCGCGTTCAAACACATTGGTTACAGCTGTGTCAATCACGCCTAGTTCTGCCAAAGTTTGACCGACCGCATTTGTGCTCACTCCGACACGATGGAGTGCGGATGTGGCGTTTGGCGACGCGTACTTAATGCGATGTTGAGCATCGAACACAATTGCGCCGTCACCCACACGTGGGGCAACGCTCGCATTAGGAACACGGCCTGCAAATGGAAATTCACCGTTTGCCACCATCACCGCAAACTTGCCGAACAAATCCAAATACGTTCGCTCAAGCACTCCTGGAGCACGTCCAGTTCGAGTGTTCCATTCGCGCGTCATCACAGCAATCACGTCACCGTGATGGCGCACTGGGATCACCATCATTCGTGTTTCGCTCGTGTAGTCGGGAGAGAAATCTTCTACATGTTGTGGTGCTTCAATTTCTCCCTCAACAATTGAACCACTGGTAAATGCCTCCTTCAGCAGAGGCTTCTCTGAATCACTGGCAAATGTTCCCACCCAGTCCGACTGATACAACGTCTGACCAGTTGCTGCGCGAACTTGTCCGAGAACGAGCCACTTATTGTCTTCTGCTGGGACGTACAGCAACAAGTCAGCAAAACAAAAATCGGCGAGCATCCCCCACTCGCCCACCAAATTCACTAGGTGAGCGGTCTGTTCCTTGGTGTACTCAGTGTGTTGTCGTAGAAGTTCAGTGATGCTTGCCATGTAGCAGACGCTTTAGATCATCCACCAAAGCCGATACGGCGATCAGCGCCTGAGGAACCGATTTCCACGTATGCAATTTTTGCAGAAGGAATCGCAATGTCACGACCTCGCTTATCCACTAACCACAAAGTGTTGGTCTTGCCAGCGAGTGCATCGTCAATTGCAGATTTCACTTCCTGACGAACCTTCTCGTCATCTTCCAACTCCAGCGAAATCTCGCGCGGTGCTTGTGTCACGCCAATTCGAATATCCACGTCTTCTTACTCCTTCAGTGTCACAACAGATTATGACAACAGTTTGAGTTTCTTCGAAAAGACCTTCTTTGGTCTCATCTCTTCCACCTTTTCGGCGAGGCGATGGAACGCCAGTCCAGCCTCGGATTCCGGCGCAACCGCCGCGATGGGACGGCCGTCATCACTACCTTGTCGCAAGGCAGGGATAAGAGGTATCTGTGCAAGAAGCGGAACACCTAATTCTTCAGCCAACGCTTGTCCGCCACCGGTGCCGAATAATTCGTACCGTTTGCCGTCATCACCAGTGAACCACGACATGTTTTCAATGATGCCACGCACCGGCAAGTTCACTTTCTTTGCCATGAACGCAGACATACGCGCAACCTTTTGTGCAGCTTCTTGAGGTGTCGTCACGATCAGCACTTCAGCTTTTGGCAGATACTGACTCAGGCTTAACGCAATGTCGCCAGTTCCGGGCGGCATGTCTATTAACAAGTAATCGGGTTCGTCCCAGTACACGTCAGTCAAGAATTGTTCGAGAGCTTTGTGCAACATTGGTCCGCGCCAGATCACAGCTTGACCATCAGGAACAAAATATCCAATTGAGATACAGCGCACACCGTAGGACTCCGGTGGAAGCAACATTTGATCGATTGTCACTGGCTCGCGGTCAGCGCCAAGCATGCGAGGAATCGAAAATCCATAAATATCAGCGTCAACAACGCCCACTGAATGTCCTGCTGCAGCCAATGCCACCGCGAGGTTTGTAGTGACGCTGCTCTTTCCCACACCACCTTTGCCTGAAGAAATCAGAAGTGGACGAGTTTTGCTATCGGGTTGTGCGAACGGAATCGCACGTCCTTCTGCGTGTCCGTGTGCTTGATTGGAACCAGCAGTGGCTGCTGCATCACCGTGTACAAGTTGTCGTACCTTTGCGCGCTCAGCATCTGTCATCACACCAAAGTTCACGTTCACAGTTGAAATGCCCGGCAATGCGGTGAGCGCATTACTCACGCGATTGTTAATTTCATTTCGAAGTGGACAACCAGGAACGGTGAGAACCACTGTGAGCGACACAGTTGAATCAGTCGCATCAATGTCGCGCACCATCCCGAGATCAACGATGGAACGATGAAGTTCAGGGTCTTCTACTGGTCGAAGCGCCTCAATGATCTGATCCGTGGTGGGAGCTGCCATGGTGGTTCCTTGTCGCTTGCGTGGTGATTCAATAATGGCGAGTGAGTGTCCTATAACAGCGCGCAAGGCGCTACATAATTACCACTACGGCCATAGGTATAATACCGACGTGGCCAAAACTTCCCCCGCCCCCGCGATTGCATCGGGCATGTCGACGGCGATGTCTCCGGCAATGACACCGAAGGCTTTCACCGCCACGGTGTCTGCGATTACGTCGGCTTTTGGCGACCCCACACGGCGTGCGGTCTATTTGTACGTTCGTGACCACACAACGACCGACAAAGGGGTCACAGCAGCACAGGTGGCAGATGAATTTGACCTTCATCCAAACGTTGCACGTCATCATCTCGAAAAACTTGCAGCTGGTGGATACCTCGAAGTATCCGTTGAGCGAATAGACGGAGCCAAAGCAGGGCGACCATCCAAGCACTATCGCTCTGTCGAGCAACTTGATCTCGAGTTCCCAGTAAAGAGTGACGATCTCGTGTTATCGCTTCTCGGAAAGGCACTCGCTGCCCTTCCTCCTGATACTGCACAAACTCTCGCCGAAGAAGTCGGTCAAGAATATGGTCAAGCACTTGCTGCAGGTCTCACTGGTGGCGATGAAGCATCTGGACATCGGTCGTTGCGTTCAGCGATGCAAGCGGTGGCCGATGCGCTTACCGCACATGGCTTTGCTGCACATGCTGATCAACGCAACAATCAGTTGCGTATCATCACGAACCATTGTCCGTTTGGAGATGTCGCGATCGAAAATCCGGTGATTTGCGCAGTTGATCGCGGAATGGTGAAGGGCATGCTGAAATCGCTCTATGGAGATGCAGAACCTGTCACCGTTAACTCTGTGCCACGCGGTGACACGTTTTGTTCGACTGCGATTTGATCGCACTAGTGCGATTCAGTCGCCCCAAAAACGTTGTTCTTTAAACGGATCGCCATACATGTGATATCCGTTTCGCTCCCAGAAGCCCGGCTCGTCACTGTTTCGCAGTTCAATTCCGCGCAACCATTTGGGAGATTTCCAAAAATACAAATGTGGCACGACCAGGCGCACCGGACCACCGTGAATTGGTTCTAATGGTTCGCCTTCGTATTCGTACGCAACGATTGCGTTATCACCCATCACGTCTTCTAATGGAAGATTGGCGGTGTATCCGAACTCAGCATGGCCCATGAAATGTGTCGCGTTTTGTTTAATACCAGCACGTTGCAAGATGTCGCGAACGCGAACACCTTTCCATGTCATGTCAAATTGTGACCACTTTGTCACGCAATGGATGTCAACTGTCATTGTGATTGACGACATCGCTACCAACTCGTCGTAGGTGAGCACAAACTCATTGTCGACGAGACCACCGACTTTCAGTGACCATTCGCCTTCTTTGTACGTTGGCACGTCGCCAACATGTAGGACTGGAAAACGATCAGTGATGTATTGCCCAGGGGGCAATCGATTGGGGTCGTATCCCATCTCTTTGACGATCTCACGCTGCCGATCGAAAAAACTCATCACCATGTACGTATTGTGCCCTGTTTTTTCTTCTCACGCACCCTCGGTGTTCACTCTCAGTTTTTCCGCTCTTCATCTTGCGCTAGTACCTTAAAAATGTGCCTATTTTCCTCGTACGACACGCCAAAGCAGGAAGTCGGTCGGACTGGCACGATGACGACATGGTCAGGCCCCTCTCGAAAAAGGGATGGGCCCAGTCACTCGCGCTCGCCTCACGTCTGAACGCCCATTCACCTGTCGCGCTTCTCTCGAGTCGCTACGTGCGTTGTCATCAAACTCTCGAACCACTCGCCGAAATGTTGGAACTGCCGATCTCTCACCACGACGCATTGATTGAAGGTGCGCGATTTGAGGACACCCTCGAGTTACTTAGCAACGTTTCTAATCTCAGCGTCTTGTGCAGTCACGGCGATGTTATTCCTGCCACTATTGACGCTCTAGTTCGTCGCGGTATGGAAATGCAAGGCGAGCCAGACTGGAGAAAAGCTGCCACGTTCGTCTTACACCGCGAAGGTGACCAATACGTGTCTGCACAATGTTGGCCACCACCAGGGATCTAGTTCACATTTCACCCAGTTCACCAAGTTGCCAGTGAACGAATTTGTTACGGAGTAGTGGTGTCTGATGTTTCTGCTTCTACGTCATCAACAATTGCCGCGACGAAACTCATTACTTCATGTGGAGGATTCATCGACCGACACGTCTCCAAATACGGTTTAGCTTTGTCTGCATCTTCCAAAATACGGAAATAGACGATGCCGATGAAACACTGAGAATCTGGATATGTGGGATCTAACTCCACCGCTCGTAATAGATCATCAATTGCAGTTGCGTATGCCGCATTCTTCACATCTTCACTTGCGCCAGATGCTGACAGCGTGAGCAACCATGACCTATAGGTCAACGCCTCAACATTGTCGGGTTCGATTTTTAACACGTCGGTATACAGCTGTATCGCACGCGCTGGATCACTGAAGTTCAACGAACGTGCAAGCGACAATCGCACCGATGAACTCATCTCAATTCCGCCACTAGAGCTTTGACCGGGCAATCGTTGACCAGACTGACTCGCGACCCACCAGCCAGATGCCACAGCGATCGCGATAACAATCGCAACGACGCCGAACATCTTTGCCAACTTTCTTCCTAACCCGCTCTCCTCGCCGTCCACAACATTTGCAGTGCCTTCAATCTCTCGTGTTAACGCTGCAGCACGCGCGACATATCCATCACGCAAAGTGATGTAGTCATCGTGGTCAACATCGCCAGCGGAATATTCGCGTTCAAGGTCGCGTAACGAATTCAGTAAGAACTCGCGCTCTTCCTCCAGTGATCCAAACTCGGCACTGTGGTTGGCCATCAGCGGTAATCCTCATCTGTTGGATCGTCAGCAAGCAATGCGGCGACAATCGCACGATCTTCATCGGTTGCTTCTCCGCCTTGTTGTCTTTTCCAACGGCGAAACGCAACCACCAGTCCCGCCACTGAACACACAAACACGGCAACTGGTAAAGCCCACACCAACGCGTCAAGACCTGTTGCTTTCGGAACGAGTAAGACCTGTCCGCCAAATCGTTGCTCAATAAATCCAACTATCTCGTCATCAGTTTGCAGACCTTCGGCAACCTGTCGAGCGATCTCGTTACGAATTGCTTGTGACGCGGAAGCTTGAGAGACAAACACGCTTTCTCCATCGCATGTCGGACATGCGATGCGCTTACTGATTGAGTCAATGCGATCTTCTTGTGTGCGAGGACCATCGGAGCGAGTTGAACCAACTGCAAGTAGAGCGACAACGAGGACAGCCATCAACATCCACATCGGCCACGACTTCAACACTTTCATCGTGCGACTCATGGAGTGCCCTCAAACTCTTGTTGCAGTTTTGTCAATTGCTCTTCCAGAAAGTTCTCCGTTAGGGCACCGAGGATGCGAAGACGAACAAAGCCATTGGGATCAATAATCCACGTCTCAGGAACTTTCGCGACGCCGAAAGCCACTGCAATAGCGCCGTCATCGTCTCGTACCTTCTCCCATGCTCCGCCGTTAGCTTCGAAGTACGCCTCTACTGCCCCATCGGTGTCGTCATTGACGATGGTGTATAACTCTGCAGGTGTCGGCGCTGTCGCTTGCTTGTCATAAAACGACAGTAAATATGGGTGTTCCTGCCGACATGGAACACACGTTGAATTAAAGAAGTTAAATACGACCCAACTCCCGCGACGGCGAGAGAGATCAAATGGCTGATCATCAATCGTTGTTGACTTCACTTCAGGTGCTGGTTGACCAAGAAGTGGCGAACTTGAGACCGTGCTCTCATTCGGTGACGACACTGCGAGCACAACGAGAAATGCAATCACAACAACGCCAACGGCGCCAGCAATGTACGGCGCAATGCGTTTCTTTCGTGGTGCGACTTCGATGCTCACGTGGCGACCTCATCAGGAATGGGAGCAGAGACGGGGTCTGTTGGGCGACGACGACGCTGACCCGGAAATGCAGACAAGATCGTGCCGAGTGCCATGAGACCTCCGCCGATCCACATCCATACCATCATCGGCTTGATGAACACTTTGATTTGTGCGGTACCCGATGTTGGACGGATCGGTGGTTCGACAGTGAGATAAATGTCTTTGGTAAGAGTTGTTTTCACCGACGGCGTTCCAACATTCATCCCCATCTGCAAATACTTGGTGATTGCTGGCGCATATGCCTGTCCACCATCAATCTTTACTAACGCCTTCACTGAGGTGGAGCGGTCATCGGTCTCTTCAACAATGTCAACCAGTTCAAAAGTATGTCCGCCATATTCGGCCGGACGACCTTTTTCCAATGTCAACTCTTGACTGCGCGTGTATGAGTTTGATGAAGCGAGTGCAACCGCAATCAAAATCACACCGATGTGCACGACCATTCCGCCGTTTGCGCGACCGACAAATCCGCGCCAACCCTGTCGACGAGTAGCGAGAACTAATTGGCGTAACGCCGCACCACCGGCAAAACCGGCAAGCATAAACGTGAGTAAAGGAGCAAGTCCGGTTGCGCCTGACACCATCGCGACGATAAGTGCTGCAATGCCCGTCCATGCTGGCCAGAACAATCGTTGACTCAGCAATTCAGTGGATGCCTTACGCCACGGCAATACTGGCGCAACACTCATTAAGAACAGTAACGCGATTCCGAGCGGTGTAGCGAGGCGATCAAAAAATGGTTCACCTACTACCAATTGGCGATTCTGCAGTGCCTCCACAATGAGTGGGAACACAGTTCCGAGAAGAACTACAAATGCAAACACACTGAACAACACGTTGTTGGCGAGAAACGCGCCTTCACGAGAAACCGGAGAATCAATCGATCCCGGTGAACGAAGTCGATCTCCGCGCCAACCGATGAGACCGATTGAAACAACAACAATCAACGCGAAAAATGTCAAAAGATACGAGCCAATATCTGATTCGCTGAACGCATGAACGCTGTTCAAAACTCCAGAGCGAGTCAAGAATGTTCCCAAAATGGTAAGGCTGAACGTTGCAATAAGTAGGGACAAATTCCATACGCGTAACATTCCGCGACGCTCTTGCACAAGAACTGAGTGAATGTACGCGGTGCCCGTTAACCATGGCACGAGTGAAGCGTTCTCAACAGGGTCCCATGCCCACACACCACTCCAACCGAGCACCTCGTAACTCCACCAACCGCCGAGCAAGATGCCGATGGTCAAGAATCCCCACGAATACAGCGCCCATCTGCGCGTCTCCACTAACCAACCCTCACCAAGGCGGCCCGTGATGAGTGCGCCAATGGCAAAAGCAAACGGCACGGTGAAGCCAACGTAACCGAGATACAAAATCGGTGGATGAAACATCACCAAGATGTGATTCTGTAATAGCGGATTGGGACCAGGACCGTCAGTTACCCCTGGTGGTCCGCTTGCAAATGGACTCGCCGGGCCGATGGTGAGAATAAAAAAGAACAGTCCCACCACAAACATCGTGGCCAACGCGTATGCAACAAGCGAATCATTTAACTTGTCGCGGTATCTCCACGCAATTACAAAAGTAAATGCCGCAAGCGCGAGAACCCACATCAGGATGGAGCCTTCTAATGCACTCCAAACTGCCGCAAAGTTATAAAAAGCAGGCGTACTGTTTGAGCCCACTTTTTGTACATAGGCAAGTGAATAATCACGAGTGATCATCGCGTATTCCATGATTGCGAAAGCGGCAACTGCAGAACCAAATGCAAGCAATGCAAAGCGTGGCCCCAACCGCAATACCTTTTCGTCACGCTGGTGAGAGCCCACCACCATTGCGACCAGTCCAAAAATGCACGCCGTGGCTCCGATTAACAGCGCGGCGCGCCCAAGAGGTCCGCTCAATCCGGCAGCGATCAACACGTGTTACTCCTTCTGCGCAACGCAGGCAGCAGCTTGTTCGTCTGCTTCATCGAGACGAACTTCATTCTTGCTCTGGTATTCGTTTGAATGCTTCACTTCAATACGATTGCTATCAAGCACGCCGCCAGTCATACGACCATGGGCAACTACCGGAATGCATTCTTGAAAGATCCCTCCAGGATCACCGAGGTATGTCACAGGCACTACTGCATCATTAAACGACAACTCAAATGTCGTAGAGCCATTTTCTTCACGGAGTGAGTTCTCCACGACGACGCCCTGCACGCGTAAACGTCGGTCTTCTTCGCAGCCCTCACGCATACCAATCTCATCCACATTGCAGTAGTAGTCGATCGCGTTGGTTAAGAACTGGGTGACAACGAATCCGCCAGCGACAACTGCGAGCACGACGATGACAACTGGTGCCCAGCGACGACGGCGACGACGAGCGGCTGCTTCTGCAACCTCCCGTGGGCTCAGGTCCATGGCATGTCCTCAGACGTGGCGTGTCTGGCAAGGTTCTTGGCGCGGCGTAAAAACCACCAAACATAAACACCGATCGATGCAAACGTGACGACATAACTTCCGATAACAAAAGTTGCGTGATCCATTAGCTCACCACACTTTCCGCTCGGCGTTGTTCGATTGCGATATCGAGTCCTTTGTCTGCAAGTGCATCTTCCAAAGCGATACCTCGCTGGCGATGCAACAACATCCACGCGTACAACACGGAGAAAGCAATAAGCCCGAGGAACAGCGTGAACAACATCAGGCCGTCAAGCTCCACATCTGTCCCACGATTCGCTACCGACGCTTCCTGATGCAGTGAACGCCACAAGCGCACACTGAAATGAACGAGTGGAATTTCCAAAACCGCCAGCAACGCCAAAACTGCGGAGCGTTTTGCACGCTGGCGTTGTGTACCGCCGAGACGACGTACCGCGAGATAGCCAATGTAGGTGATGAACAAAAATGCTGTGCTTGTGAGACGCGCATCCCACACCCAATAAGTGCCCCAGGTAATGCGGCCCCAGAGACTTCCCGTCACTAAAGAAATGGCAACAAACAGCACGCCGATTTCTGCTGATGCGCCACTAACGCGATCCCACGCGAGCGACCGGTTCTTGCCAGTGAGATAGATCGCAGAACACACCGCAGTAAATGCGAACGCCATGTACGCGACCCAAATAGTGGGAACATGCACATACATAATGCGCACTGTGGAACCTTGAATGACGTCCTCGTCAGAAACAAAAAGACCGAGAACAACAGTGAGGCCTAATAAGACGATGGACAAAAGACCAAGTCGTCGAGTGGCAACAGTGCCGGTCGATGCCGCGTGTGTCACCACTGCCTCCTTTTGTATTGCCATCTTCATGTCTCGATTAGTGCTTTTCCATCAACCAGATCTACTCGTCGATCAGTGGCCCAAACGCAAGACTTCCGACCGCGCCAAAGACAACGGCAAACACACCAAGAAGGCCGATCCACGCCCAACCTTCTGACACGTTTGTGCCCGCCGCCTCGAACGCCGCTTCGGTTGCCCGAGTTGCGCCAATCAAGACTGGTGCTACAACCGGAAGCAACAACAACGGAAGAAGTGTCTCCCGTCCTCGCGCACCGGCTGCAAGACCTCCGTAAAGAGTACCTACGAAGGCAAGGCCACAGGTAGCGGCGACCATGGTGACAATGGCCTCAACGATGCCGACCATAGAAATCTCGACGTTGTACAGGATTAAAGCAACAAACATCAACAGTGTTTGCAGAATGAACAATTGCACCATCAGTGCCAGCGACTTTCCAAAGAAAATGCCACTTGGAGAGACCCCCGCAACCCGCAGTGCATCAAGTGCCCCATCGGCAGTTTCGACCGCAAAAGAACGCTGCACCACGACCAGCATCGAAAACAAGGTGGCGAGCCACACAAGCCCTGGTGCCACACGTTGCAAGATGCCCTCGTTGTCGAGCGCAAAGGCAAACATGATCATCACCACTAGTGCAAATGGTGCAACCTGGTTCGTAAGAACACGACTGTTCCATTCCACCAGCACGTCCTTACGTGCAATAGAGCGGATTACTTTCCAGCGAGAGCGCGAAGAACTGACTGTCATCGTCCGATCGTGCCCCCGTGAACGACTCCCCCATCAACAGTTACAACGCGCGTCGCCAACTTTGATGCTCGTTCGTGTTCATGTGATGCGAGAACAACTGTTGCGCCAGCTTGTACAGCTTGATGCAACGTTGCATCAAGTTCGTCGCGACTTGCCGCATCTAGCCCGGCGTGTGGTTCGTCTAACAGCCAGAGTTGTGCGCGTCTCACAACAAGCGATGCAAGTGCGCAACGACGACGTTGTCCTGCCGACAGTTGTGATGCACGAACATCAGCAAGGCGTTGCGACAATTTCATACGGTCCATCGCAGCCGCGACCTCGTCATCAGTTGCGTCAACCATCTGTGCCCAAAACGACACGTTCTGACGTACGGTGAGATCTAGATACAAACCATTGGCGTGACCAAGTAGCCCTACCTTGCTTCGCACATTCTCCCGCTCAGCAACAATGTCAGTGCCCAAAATCGTTGCGGTCCCCCGTTCAATCGGTAACAAACCCGCAAGCGCGCGAAGTAACGACGTTTTCCCAGCACCGTTTGGACCTTGGAGCAACACAATTTCGCTACGTGCAACATCAAGATCAGCGCCCGCTAAAACGGGAAATCGTCCGAGGACTGCAACAGCACCACGCAGTGCGACGACGATTTCCATGCGCTGGTAACGCTAGTGACCACCCTGCCCGTTCACCAATGCAGTGCATCACTAACCTCAAAGCGTGCCAGATCTCGCTTCTCCGAAGGTCCCCAAGTGGTCCATTGCTCTTGGCATCATTGGCAAATTGATGATCACCGTCGGACTGTTGATGCTCGGATTTGTGGTGTACCAACTGTGGGGAACGGGTATCAAGACCCAGCAAGCACAAAACGAATTAGCAAAAGAATACGAACAACTCACCGCCACAACTGTGCCGAGCAACCCCGCAAACTCTCCCGAGCCGGCGCTACCGAATGAAGTGAAACGTGGAGATGTTGTGGGACGCATCGTCATGCCCGACATCGGCGTAAATAAATGGATAGTGGCCGGTGCAACACTCGACATGCTCGAACGTGGTCCAGGCCTTTTTGCAAACACCGCACTTCCGGGGCAATTGGGTAACTCAGCAATTGCTGGACATCGAACGTCATACGGTGCACCTTTTTCTCGCATTGATCAGTTAGACCCTGGAGATGACATCACCGTGATTACCCCACGCGGCACGTTTACGTACGCGGTGAAAGAAACAAAGATCGTGCCCGCCACCGCGGTTGAAGTCATCGACACCGTCGACCCAGAGAAAGCGACTCTCACTCTGGTGTCATGTCATCCGAGATGGACTTCTCGTGAACGGATCGTTGTGTTCGCTGACCTTGTTGACTCTGGCGATGTCGTACCCACCCCAGCTACTCCTCTAGTAACGACAGATCCGGGAGATGAACTTGCGACTTTTGAAAGTGGTTGGTTCACCGATAAGGGCGGAATTCCCCACACCATCTTTTGGGCATTCCTGCTCATCGGGATCTGGCTTTTGTCCACAATGCTGGTGCGGCATCGCAAAACCAAGTGGTTTATCGCTTATCCCGTTGCAACGCTGCCGTTTATCTTCTGTTTGTACTTCTTTTATCTCAATCTCAGCCGACTATTGCCTCCTGGTGTCTAAATCTTCCTACGCTGTACACCAATGAGTAACGAGCAGGCGAAACAAGACCCAGTGCGTGCAAAACGTGCACAGGTTGCAAAGTGGACGTTGCTCGCCAATCGCATCGGTTACTTGTTTTACGCTTTGGCAATCTCAGCGTTTGTTATGGCTTTTGCGATCGGATTTAAAGGACCACTCGTGACGTTGGTTACCGTAGCGCTCATTATTGGATCGGTGCTTCTCGCCCCTTCCATCGTGTTGGGTTACGCAGTAAAAGCTGCTGAGCGTGAAGATCGTGAGCGTGGATTATGAGCGACACAACAAAGAACACTGACCGTCGTCAACACATCATTGATGTGGCCATCACAAGTTTCTCCCGAACCGGATATCACAACACATCAATGACCGATATCGCCGATGCCGTGGGAGTCACGAAGCCAGTCTTGTATCAGCATTTTGACAGTAAGCGTGCCCTGTACTTAGAGATTCTTCGTTTTGTTGGTCAAGCACTTGTCACCGCAATCACGAGCAATGCATCATCATCTACCGATGGACGTGAACAAACCGAACGAGCGATGATCGCATACTTCACTTGGGTCAATGATCACCGTGATGCCTTTGCATTGTTGTTTGAGAGCAGCGAACGAGTCGATGAAGAATTTGCATCAACCGTCCGTGAGTTTGAAGAACTTGCATCATCTGAGGTTGCGCCGCTAATCGCCGTTGATCTTCCCGATGAGACGCGTCGCACGCTTGCAATGGCGCTCGTAGGTATGGCTGAAGCAGTCAGCCGTCATGTCATTGCACAAGGAACGCCATTTAATCCGCAGACACTGGGTGCCGAGTTAGCCGGTCTCGCGTGGGGTGGCTTGCGTTCACTCGGTCAATCGCGCAATACCCAGCCCCGATAACTAGCGACAAATCCCACTCGTTCAAGTTGAGCGACGACGGGATGATCGTGACCAACTGCTTCTCCGTTCACTTTGCGAATCTCAAGTGACTTGCGCCGACCATCTTTTACAAGTGACGCCAACGCATCTGCCCATTCACTGCGCTCAAGTGTGCGTGGAAACATGACAAGGTGATAACTGCGTGGATCAACCCATACAAGTGGTTCACCGTCGTGCAACACGACAAGTGTCCCTGCACTGCGAGTAGGACGGCCTTCTGTGATTGGCCACGGCAACATCGCACCGTAAGGTTGAGCGGGATCAGTGGTCGCAAGAACAATCGCGGTGATGGGATCATCAACTAGTGATTCGTCTCGTGATTGGCGCACATCGCGTAGACGATCAACAGCGCCCGCAGCAGCAAATTGCGCAGCACCTAGCCCTTCAACAAAATATCCACGTCGCACATTGCCACGCTCTTCCAATAATTTGAGAACTCCGTACACGCCAGCAAAACCACCTACTACGTTGTCGCTCAACACCGCCTCTCGCGTGACAACTCCATAACGCTCCAGAATCTGCAATGCCAGAGCATGAGTTGATTCGGTTGGTGACGGGGTTGGTATGCGCAATGGCGCGACGAGACTCCATCGACCTGCTCCCATTGGCGACCCGATTCGCGAAAGCCGTCCTGGTCGTGGACGCGCCACTCGACCCGTATGTGCGTTTCGTCGATTCGCGGACGGTGTTGATGCGCGCGTGATGTAAGCCCGAAGAGGCGCCAGAGAATCGTTTGTTACTTCACCTGCCCACACCAAGTCCCACAGAACATTGAGAGCTTCTTGTTCTGTCGAATCTGGTATCGCAGCACGTAATTGAGAAAAGAACAAAGCACCACGCTCGGCCAGCGCCTGACGGATCGAATCATGCAAAGGACCTTCCGGTGCATCGGGCCACTCAAGCGAGGGAGCCAGTGTTGCAAGTTGATCTGCAAAAAAGAATCGAATACGACCATCACTTGCACCAAGCGCACCGGCACCCACCCACACCACTTCTCCTGCAGTGCATAATTCATCAATATCACTTGGACGGTATCCACGAACTCGCAGTGGCAATACGTCGACTTCAAGAGTTGATGCAACAAGTGATGTGGCTTGCAATGTGGTGAGAGCAGCGACCAGAGCATCTGAACCCCGACGTTGCGAGCCGATGTCGTGCCACTGTGGCAGAAAACGTGCGAGTGCTTGCTGTTCGACTGGCTCCACTTCACGACGCAGAGCAGCCAGCGATCGTCGTCGCAGTTGTGCAAGTACCGATACCTCACACCATTCACGCTCAGTTCCGTCAGGACGGAACTCTCCGCGCACAATTCGTTTGTCATTTTCTAATGCGAGCAAAACACCATCGATACGTTCAGTGCCGACATGCAGACGGTGCGCTACTTGGCGTGTGAGAAATGGACCATGTGTACGTGCGTAACGACCAACAATTTCTTCAAGTGGTCGTGCGACAGGATCAGTGAACGCAATAGGCAATCCGATAGGCAGAGCGCATCCAAGAGCGTCGCGATACTTTCCCGCATCTTCTGCTGCAACAAATCTCTCATCGTCTCCGATACGTACCGCGATGGCACGACGATCCGCCACTAGCTGTGCGATCCACTGTGACCCGTCACCATCACATCGCAAGTCAATTTCGACTATTGATAGATCGCCAATCTTGCGAAGAACATCATGCAACTCATCTGCGTCACGGGCGCGACGTCCGTCAGATAGACATTGCAAGTCGGCTTCAAGACTCACCAATGCATCGGCATCGAGCAGCTCTCGCAGCTCTTCAACACCGAGCAGACTGTTTAACAAGTCTCGATCAAGCGACAATGCTGCAGCACGACGTTCGGCCAGCGGCGCATCGCCTTCGTACATGTAGGCAGCAATCCAATCAAAAAGCAGACTCTGCGCAAATGGTGATGCTTTTGGCGTATCGACACTGACGATGCGGACACTGCGTGCGCGCAATTGAGTCAACAGATTGCACAGCCCTGGCACATCAAAAACGTCCTGCAAACATTCACGACTGGCTTCTAGAAGTATTGGGAATGACGGATACTTAGCCGCGACCGTCAATAAATCTGCAGATCGTTGTCGTTGCTGCCACAGCGGAGTGCGTTGACCCGGACGACGTTTTGGTAATAGCAACGCACGCGCGGCGCATTCGCGAAAACGAGCTGCAAACAAAGAAGTTTGCGGCAACATCGCAACCACGATGTCGCGTACTTCTTCTGGTTCTAATAGAAAGTCATTCACATCAAAGTGGTCTTGCGCTTCTGGCAATCGAATAACGATCCCGTCATCACCCCACATCGTTTCGATAACCATGTCGTGACGATTCAAAAAGACATGCTCTATCGCCATGGCCCACGGCGCGTGAACCGGCGTGCCAAACGGACTGTGAATACAAATACGCCAGTCGCCAATATCATCACGGAAACGTTCAACAACAATTGTCTTGTCATCGGGCACTACACCGGTCGCAGTACGTTGTTCTTCAATGTACGTTGCAAGAGTTTCTGCTGCGTGTTCATCAAGGTGATATTCCGCAGTCAACGTCTCGGTCATCTTCTCTGGGGATGACTGTGACATCTCTCGGACAAATGAACCGACTGCGCGCCCTAATTCGACGGGGCGACCCAAACGATCGCCATGCCAAAACGGCATCTTGGCGGGCACTCCCGGCGCCGGAGTAACAATCACTCGATCAAAGGTGATGTCTTCGATACGCCATGTTGTTGCACCCAGACGAAATGCTTCACCAGGCCGTGTTTCATACACCATTTCTTCATCAAGTTCTCCAACACGAACACCATCAGGAAGAAAAACGCCGTAGTACCCACGGTCTGGAATGGTGCCTCCGTTCGTCACCGCAAGGCGTTGTGCGCCCTCGCGAGCGCGAATAACCCCAGTGATCCGATCCCACACAATGCGCGGTCGCAGATCACTGAATTCTTCGCTCGGATACCTTCCGGATAACAAGTCAAGAACGTTGTAGAACACATCATCTGCTAAGGATGCGAAATTTGCGCACCGTTTCACCATTGCAAACAAGCTGTCGACGTGAATCTCGGGAGTCATCGCGCAGTGAGCCACAATGTGTTGAGCCAATACATCAAGTGGGTTTAAGAGAAAACGAGTTGTTTCAATCTCGCCCGCATACATACATCGACTCACGACTGCTGATTCAAGAACATCATGTCGATGCTTTGGATATAAGACGCCTGTGCTTGGTTCGCCAACTTGGTGACCAGCACGACCGATTCGTTGCAAGCCTCTGCTCACAGCCCCGGGAGATTCCACTTGAATAACGAGATCAACAGCACCCATGTCGATGCCCAACTCGAGACTGCTGGTGGCAACAATTGCGCGTAGTGACCCGCGTTTTAATTCATCTTCGATAACAACACGTTGCTCGCGCGCGAGTGATCCGTGGTGAGCCTTCACCAAGTCACCTGTTGCAGACGTGATTTCTTTCTCCACGGCCAACTCATTGAGTTGCGCAGCCAAGCGTTCGGCGTGACGCCGAGCGTTGCAAAAAATAATTGTGGAACGATGCGCCAGAATATTGTTCAAAATGTCTTCATGAATACCTGGCCACACACCCGTTGTATCCCCTGGTGGCACCACCACATTGAGATTGAGCGGTTTTCGGATTCCGGTATCAACAATCGTGACGGGTCGTGGTTGTCCATCTCGCTGGCCACCAAGAAAACGTGCAACTTCTTCCAACGGGCGCTGTGTCGCCGACAATCCAATGCGTTGTGGAGGCGATGCTGTTATTTCTTCAAGACGTTCTAAAGACAGCATCAAGTGTGCACCGCGCTTTGTTGCTGCAAGTGCATGAATTTCATCAATGATGATCGTGTCAACATTGACCAATGTCTCACGTGCTGCTGACGTGAGCATCAGATACAAACTCTCGGGAGTTGTAATTAGTAGATCTGGCGGTCTGCGCACCAATGCTGCGCGATCTTTTGCAGAGGTGTCTCCTGTTCGCATCGCAACGTATGGTTCGCGATATTCAACTCCGAGACGTTCGGCGGCGTGTGCAATGCCGACAAGTGGTGAACGCAAGTTTTTTTCAACATCAAATGCAAGTGCACGAAGCGGAGAGATATAAAGAACGCGCGTACGTTGTTTGTCAGATGGGGGTGGCATCGTCACCAATTTGTCAATTGACGCCAAAAATGCAGTAAGCGTTTTACCACTACCTGTTGGAGCACATACAAGACTGTGTGCACCTCCAACAATGACGGGCCACCCTTGTTGTTGCGCTGGAGTCGGCTCGGGAAACGACGCGGCGAACCATTCGCGAACTGCTGGTGAAAAAGCTTCAAGCACGCGGTGGTCGGCCATGGGCGAAGGGTACCGACAAAGTGCGTCGCGGCTAGACTGTAAGGCATGCCAAACCCCGGCGAACACCACCCCGCTTTTGAGGAATATTGCGAGTGCATCTTCGACCTGCGCGAAGACAATCTCGAGGTGATCCAAGCGCGTATCGCTGATCGCCTTCGCGTATCGCGCCCGTCAGTGTCTGAGATGGTACGTCGCATGCAAGACGAGGGGTTGATCTCTCTTAACGGCACCCACATTTTGCTGACCCAACAAGGTGAGCAGTTAGCACGCCGCGTGGTGCGTCGCCATCGTCTCGCCGAGCGCTTCCTCACGGACATCTTGGATCTGTCATGGGCTCAGGCTCATCAAGAAGCAGGAAAATGGGAACACGTGATGTCGGAGGAAGTCGAAAAAGCCATCGAACGTATTCTTGGCAACCCGACAACTTGCCCTCACGGCAACCCCATTCCGGGCACCGACTATCAACCGCCTGCAGCAATGCCATTGTCACAAGTTGGCATTGGTCAGTCCTTCACCGTGTCAAGAATCCCCGAAGAGCTCGAATTCAAGCCCGGCATGCTCGAATTCTTGGAGGAGTACAACCTCATTCCCGGTGGCTACGGAACTGTTGCTGGCTTTGGCTCTACCGGTGACATGACCCTTGAGGTAAATGGCACACAGGTTGAAGTTGAATCATTTGCCACACAACGCATACTTGTGACGCTGTAAGCAGTAATCATCCACCAACTGCCACAGCGGTGAGGAGACACAGGTCAATGTTTGGTCGCATCGCAAATCTTCGTATGCGCAACGTTCGTTGTCTAACACCCGCTGTTTTGGCGACTGCCATCGTGCTGTCATCATGCTCGACAGTGATCAATGACACCACGTCTACTGAAGCGCCAGAAGACACTGTCGCAATATCAACAAGCACCACGATTCCAAGTGGTGACATCACCACTCTGCTTAATCAACTAGTGACAACCACAAACGGACTCGGTGAGGCCATCGCAAATCGTCAAGACGATCAAGCTCGCCAACAGGCAGCAGATGCATCGGCGATCTGGATAGCGCTACAACCACAGCTTCTTGACTCGGGTATTGACGTTGTTGAAGACCTTGATCGCATGGTTCGTCTCGTACAGACCGCAGTGGAACGTAAGCGCCCAGCAGATGCAGACAAAGCGTTTCGTTTCATTTCACTAATTGCAAAAGAAATTCCCACTCTTCTCTAAGACATCCTTGCTTCTCACGTACTACGGGAGCGAACCATCTCTACAACATGTATTCAGGTAGTGATTCGTGATGAACCACATGCAAAGAACGAGTTGATCGCGTAAGAGCGACATACAACAAACGCATTCCTTGCTCGTATTCGCTGACAATCCGTTGTGGTTCCACCACAATCACATCGTCTAACTCCAGTCCCTTCACAACTGTGACTGGCACAACTGTGACGTCATCACCTAAACCGGTGGTATTTGCAATTCCATGTGACACGCCTGCGGTAGTGAGTGCTTGTGACATCGCGAGAACCATGTCATCAGGACACACGACCGCTGCGTTTCCAAATTCGCGAGATGACAAAACCGCACGTGCGACGTTAGCCACCGCACCGCCAATGCCATTTTCATCTGGCACTCGAATAATTTGCGGTGGCTCCCCGCCTGTGCGCACACTGCGTGGCGCGCGCAAACCAGGTGTCGCAGCGTGCATCACCTTGTCGGCTAACTCCATAATGGGTGCAGGTATGCGATAGCCAACGGACAACCCTGTTACGCGCGGCTTTTTGCGAGTTGGTAAATATTGCAGTACATCGTCCCAACTATTTGGCGCAACCGACCCCGTTGCTTGAGCAATGTCACCGACGATAGTCATAGAACCGTTTAGCGAACGGCGCGTCACCATGCGCAGTTGCATCGGTGTGAGGTCTTGTACTTCATCAACCACTATGTGTCCGAATGTGCGGATTTCGTCTGCATCGGTGCTTTTACCACTCTTTTTTGGTTTTGGACCAAGAAGAAAACGTGCTTCATCAAGTAATGCCGTATCAGCGTGCGACCATTTCACATCGTGAACACTGTCTGAACGTTCGCGATACAGTGCGGTGTAATCAGCTTCAGGCAAAATCCCTGTTCCCGCCAAACGAATCAGTGCTTTGCTCCCAAATAGATCGTGCAACAACTGTGCAGGAGTTAATACTGGCCACATCCGTTCCAGAGCTGCGCGAAATTCAGGAAGTGGTCGTATCGCATCTTGCAATTCTTCAAGTGGTACCTCTGTTCTCCATGTTGCCGCAAGTGCATTCCATACTTCTGACTCAACAAACTTGCGAGCAGGATTGTGCCGGTGATAACGACGGCGTGCGGTCTTCACGATGTCAACAGTGACGTCTTTTCGCAATCGTACGTATCCGGTTCGGAATGGCAATACAAGATCTTCCTTCATCGGACGCTCTCGATCTGCAATCGCTTTTTCGATCAGTGCGGCCATTTTCTTGCCACCCTTCACACGTTCTGTGTGAGGTGAGTCGACACCACCGAATTCAACATCATTTACAAGATCAGGAAGAACGACTTGTTCAACTCCTGCTTCCCCGAGTGATGGCAACACGCGTTCGATGTATCGAAGAAACACGCGGTTTGGACCAATTACTAAAACACCTTGGTCTTCTAGTGGAAAGCGAAACGTGTACAACAAATACGCAGCACGGTGAAGTGCAACGACAGTCTTGCCCGTACCTGGTCCACCTTGAACAACAAGAACACCAGCTTGCGGCGAACGAATAATTTCGTCTTGCTCTGCCTGGATAGTCGCGACGATGTCACCTAACTGTCCGGTACGGCCACGTTCCAACACTGATAACAGCGTGCTGTAGCCACGCAGTCCACTGCCTGGCTCTGTTCCATCGAGGCCGTCGTCATGTCCGACACCAAGATGTCCCTCACCGAACAACTCATCTTCGATACCCAAGAGCGCGCGTCCTTGCACCGCAAAATGACGGCGACGCGCGAGTCCCATCGGTTCACGTCCTGTTGCACGATAAAAAGGTTCAGCAACGGGAGCACGCCAGTCAACCACCACAGGTTCACGAGCTGCATCTGCAACAGCGAGTCGACCAATGTGAAAACTCTCAAATTGATCCGGGCTTTCCGCCACTCGATCTATCCGTCCGAACACAAGTGCTGAATCACCGATTTCAAGATTCTCGAGTCGATTCACCAATGCTTCGTCAAACACATTGCGCTCGTACCGATTTTGCATGGTTCCACCAAGGCCGGTCTCGGTCATCCCTCGTAATTTCCACGCGTCTTGTCGACTGATCTCGAGGCATTCGTATGCGTGGTCGATAAAAGCCTGTTCCTCTGCAAACTCAGGATGTTGCTGGGTCATAGGCCCACCTTGTCGATGGAGCAAGCGTTCAGGGAGAAAACGCCTGTTTTCGGGGTCTTGCCATGCTAGCGGTGCGCAGAAATAGGCACACATGGGCCCGACGCCACTTTTGCCGTGTGATTCGTGACAATCACCGCCCCTACCGAAAGGACCCTCCGTGTTTCGCTCTCGCCACCCACAGCGTCTCCATCCAATGCGCCAGTTCAGTCGAGGTATTTACTTGCCTCTCGCAGGCCTTCTCACCTTCACGACATTGACAGTTCTTTTTTCTCATCCCGCAGCATCAGTAGTCGCAGCAGACGAAGCAGAAATTGAAGTCGACGGAGGTCTACGCGGTGAACACATCGCTGCTCGCGTGCGCGTCGGTACTCCACCATCCACTGACAACAACTGCACCTGGTCAAAAACTGAATGGACAAGCACGATGCCTGCCCAGTATCCGATGTTTCACAACGCAACACCTCCCGAGGACATTGGCTATGACGCGTACGTAAAAACATGTACAGAACCGCGCCGTGAATATTCATTGCATTGGATTCATGACTCGGTGTTTCACACGATTGGCAATGTCGCCGAAGATGCTGTTGATCGCCTTGTTCCAAAACCGGCAATAAATTTTGCACCCGGAATTGATCGCAACGTCGTGAATGTTGGTTCATGGTTTTGGCTAGATAAATCGGCATGGAAAACAATTTCTGTTACTGCGTATGTACCCACCAAAATCGGGGCAATTTCAGCGACAACATCTGCAACTCCAAAGAAAGTGATATTTTCCCCTGGTGATGGTCGTCTTGGAACGGGTGATGTGACCTGTGACGGACCAGGTCGTGTCTGGCGACGTGGGCTTGGCGACTCAGTCCGCACTTCGTGTATGTACACCTATAAGCACGCATCACACAGACAACCACGTGGTGTGTACAACGCGAAAGTGTCTATCGAATGGGATATCTCAGTAAAGATGTCGCTCGCAAAAACACCCATCAGGTTCAAGCGCCGTGTCACATCGATGCGCACCAGCACAAATGTGCCAATCCGCGTTCTCGAGATTCAGGCCCTTACTCGCTAGTCTGTTGCGATGAGCGACGACAAAGAACGCATCATTCTTGACCAGCGTTACATCGCAGCATTTAACTCCATCGACGACCAAGTGCTGTCTTCATTATCCATGGCCCTCGAAGGCGAGTTGCGTGACGCACTCGCAAAGGTGGCCGGACTATCTGCCGATGCATTTGATGCACCGGAAGCGCTCGGTGGAAAAGTGCGTGACGGCATTGCGCGTCGTCGCATGGCCCACGACATTGGTGTTTTGTTGTCAGAACCCTGCACTCAGTTCTGCATCGAAAAACTTGGTGACGCATCAGAAGATCCCACGCTGGAAGAACTTCAAGAATTACTTCCGGAGATCATCGAAAAATTTGGCATTGACGCGGTACGTCTCATGGTTATCCAGTACTCGCGCGCGTTGAAAGGTTTTCGCCAACTGATCAACCAAGATGAGAGATTCTCCGTTGCCCGACCTCCAGCTGGCCCGGGCGTTCTTGAAAAAGATGAGGCCGAACAGGCCGCCAAACGAGCAGCTCGTAAAGAACGCAAAGAACGCGAACGCGCCGCTCGGGCAAAACAAACAGCCAAGCGCTGAACTACGCTCAATTCCCTATTGTCCCCGACAACAAAGGTGAATTGAATGGGCACTCCAGTCGTTATCGAAGCCGTCCGCACTGCAGTAGGAAAGCGTGGTGGCGATCTGTCTGAATTCCACTCGGCGCATTTGCTCGGAAAAGTGCAAACAGGCGTTGTAGAGCGCGCCGGCATCGACCCCGGTGACGTACAAATGCTGGTCGGCGGTTGTGTGAACCAAGTCGGAATGCAAAGCACGAACGTGACACGCAACGCATGGCTGAGTTCAAACATGCCTATTCACGTGGGTGCGATGACAATCGATACGCAATGTGGTTCTTCACAGCAGGCAAATCATGTTGCTGCAAGTTTGATTTCCTCTGGTTCTGTTGATGTTGCAATCGGATGCGGCATCGAGGTGATGTCGCGAATTCCACTCGGTTCAAACATTCCAATGAACGGTGAAGAGCGTCCATTTGGTTTCTTTACTCCTGATGACTTCCCTCACGATCTTCCGTCACAGTTCCTCGCCGCCGAACGCATCGCACAACGTCGTGGCTTTAATCGTCTTGATACCGAAAAGTTCGGTTTGCTATCTCAACAAAAAGCAATCAAAGCAACCGAAGAGGGTCGCTTTGAACGTGAGATTCTTCCAATCACTGTGAAAGATGCCGATGGCAATGAACGAGTCATTTTGCGCGATGGCGGACTTCGCGAGACAACTCTTGAAAAACTCGCCACGCTCAAACCTGTATTGCCAGACGGCATTCACACTGCAGGAACATCAAGCCAAGTAAGTGATGGTGCTGCAGCAGTGTTGTGGATGGATGAAGCACGAGCAAAGGCTGAGGGATTACGCCCGCGCGCACGTCTCGTCGCTCAAGCTCTCGTTGGCAGCGATCCCTACTATCACTTGGATGGACCAATTGATTCAACTGCGAAAGTTCTTGAGATGGCCGGTATGACAATCAAGGACATCGACATCGTTGAAATCAATGAAGCATTTGCGTCAATCGTGATGTCATGGGCCAAGGTGTATGGCATCACTGAGGAAGAGTTGACCACCAAAGTGAACGTGAACGGTGGTGCGATCGCCCTTGGTCACCCAGTAGGTGCAACGGGCGCTCGCCTCATCACCACTGCCCTACACGAGCTAGAGCGCAGTGACAAAGAATTCGCCCTTGTGACCATGTGTTGTGGTGGTGCGGTGAGTACCGCTTCCATCTATCAGCGCATATAGTGACCAGTGGTCTCTACGACCACTGGTATGACCTCACAAATTCACTTCTTGGTGCGACGCGTCATTGTCGCCTGCATGCTTGCGATCTTCGGCGCCATGTTGCTCAGCCCGGGGCACGTCCTTGCTCACAACGAGTTTGTTGAGAGCAACCCTTCTGACGGTGACACGGTGACAACAACACCATCCGTATGGGAAGTCACGTTCACTAAAGATGTTCCATTAGCAACAGCGTCTGGAGAAGTCATCAATTCAGACGGGGTCCGCACTACGTTGCCAACACCATCGCACGGAACTTCTGAGAACATCATTCTTTTTGCACTCCCACCCGACCTCACGGGATCTGTCACCGCTCGATGGAAGCTGGTGAGCGAAGATGGACACGTTGTGCAAGGTCGCGTGACTTTCACAATTTCTTCAAGCGCCCCGACGGGGGACTCCTCACCAACGTCTACTCCCACAATTTCACCTACAGATGCTGACGGAAATCAGTCATCGGATTCTTCGATCACAAGCCCCGCTCCGACGCCTGTGCGCTGGGTTGTGCGTTCGATGGGATTTAGCGCAGTGATGTTTATTGGCGGTTTGTTGTTTGTTGAACAATTACTTTCAATTGGCGCGCTGTCAAGCAGCCGAGGCATTCTCTGGTCTCGAATAAGCGCTTCAGCGTTGGGTGTCGTTCCTTTTCTGCAAAACCTCTTTTTGATCGGCGACATTCGTAGCACCAACGTCTTCGCCGCCATTCCTCATTTTTTCTCTACATTTGACCTCACAATTGGCGCGATGTTGATCATGCAAACTCTCATTGGAGCAACAGTGGCCTATGTCATTTTTTCTTCTAATGCGAATGCACGACAAAAGATCAGCCAGCAATTACTTGTCGCTCTCTTCGCGATGTACCTGATCGCACTCGCATTCTCTGGACACTCCCGGACGATGGCGTGGCCGGTGCTTGGCATCCCCGCCGACATTGTTCACACGGGAGCGGCGGCGATTTGGCTTGGAGGCCTCGCAGTTCTTGCCTTGCTCGTCATTCCATCCGCTTCCATTGCTACATCTGCGTTGGTGTATCGCAATTTCAGTTCGTATGCGCGGTATGCGGTGATCGCAATCGTCGTCACTGGTGTCATACAGACATTGCGACTTCACGGGGACATTGTCTCCTTATTCACAGAAACTCACGGCCGTATTTTGTTGTTGAAGATCGCAGTAGTTGGAGTGATGTTGAAAATTGCAGATATCAACAGAAAGCGACTATTGCGCCGCCTTGATCCCGACGCCCCACAAACAGAAAAACGAATTAGCCTGCTATGGCGTGCGAGTATCACAGAAGTAGCAACCGGTGGCATCGTTATTGCCATCACAGCAGCTCTCGTGACCTCATCATTCAATTAACACAAACTCTCGAACGGAGTAGATAATGAAGAAACTTCTTGCGGTTATTGCAACTGGGACACTCGGTTTGTTGCTAGTTGGTTGCGGATCCACCAAGACTTCTTCGTCTGGCGACACTTCTCCGACTGATTCAAGTGTCACCCAATTCAATGACGCTGACGTGATGTTTGCCCAAATGATGATTCCCCATCATGAGCAAGCGATTGAGTTGAGCGACATGGCACTTGACCCAACCATGGGTGCGAGCGAAGAAGTTCTCTCTCTCGCAAAGGACATCAAGGCAGCACAGGATCCAGAAATTGATCAGATGACCACCCTTCTCGAATCTTGGGGTCAACCCACTTCAATGGATTCGTCTATGGATCATTCCGAGATGATGAGTGGCATGTTGACTGTCCAGGAAATTGAGTATCTGGGAACACTACGTGGTACCGCGTTTGACACTGCCTGGATACAGGCAATGCTCAAACATCACGAAGGTGCAATCGAGATGGCCACCAACGTTCAAAACGATGGCATCAACTCCGACGTGCAGAAACTCGCCGCAACAATCATCGCTGGTCAACAAGCCGAGGTGAATGAGATGTGGGAGTTGCTGTCGTAAATGACAGTACGAACCAGTTTCTCTAGATGAATTCGACCGCGTCACCTACGCTGATGCGACCCGGTTTACTGATTGTTGCGTATACGCCAAGATTCTGATCAAGTTCGCGCACGATGTAGCGCAAAATTGCACGGTCTTCAGGGATCTCTTTTGTGACCTGACGCGTTGTCATTACGCAACGCGGACATGGATCGCAAAACTCTACTTCAGCAGTACCAATGCGGGCTTTCTTGCCTTTCCAAGAAAATTCAGGGTGACCTGATTCATTGCCAGTGTCCACAACAAAACTCGGACGAAAACGCAAGATGTCGGGGTTTGAATTGGGCAACGCTTCTTTAATGGAACGAAGCGCTGAGGTTGTCATCACCATCAATGGATAACAGTCGTAATACGTACCCGGAGGTGATTCGTATTTGATCGCCGCTTCAGGGAAGATCGACAGGTCAGGCAACGGTTCATCAGGTTCGCGTCCAAGCACGGCGCGAATTTCTTGAATTGGGTCGTCAAAATCAGGTGCGCCGCGCTCAAAGTGCGCAACGTCTGATGCAGGACGTAATGCATCAAGTTGCACTTTTCGTCCAAGAGCCTTCGACAACACGTCATTAATTGAAGGGTCATCGGTACGCACTGTTGATCCATCAGGCAATGTGATGATCACGGTGTTTGATGAGCCATCAACGCGCTTGGCGGAGAACTTCATCAACTCGCCAATTTTTTTTGCGCCACGGATGCCACCCTTTTCAAGATCGCGAATTGCCCAAATGCGATCTTCCAGCATCCCCAGTTCGTTGAAGTCCGCCGACGGAACTGTGCCGCCAATAAATGACTTCACCGGATATTGCCAAATGCTGTCAACTCTCATGACGTCCCCTTGTCTACATCTGACTGTTGTCTACACCCGACCTTAGTCGGTTGTTATCACTTGTAATACGGGTTGGCTCCGGTTGCGTGATCAGTGACATCGCGAACACGCTCGAGCCCTTCAACCTGTTCAACCAGAGTTGTCTGCACGCCTTCCAACATGGTGACTTTGCTCATTGAGCAACCATGACATCCCCCACCCATTGTGAGATAGGCAGTGCCTTCGCCATCGTGTCCAACATACGTAACAAAGCCTCCGTGAGCAGCAAGCGACGGATTGATCTCAGTGCCGATGATTGCTTCGATCGTTGCAGATATTTCGTCGTCGGCCGTAAGACCTTCGATCATCGGCGCAGGCGGTTTGTTGGGATTACGCATAATGAGTTGCTGGCGTTCATTCCAGTCAAGCGTGGCGCCATGCAAGTGTTCGATGCTTGTCTGCGGAATGATTACTTTCAAACCATCTATGGTGCGCACTTCATCAGAAAAAGCCGCTTGTGTGACTACTTCGAAACCGAGGTCGTACTGAAAATCTTCACCGGGCGTGACCAGCACTTCGATGCGTAAACCCAAACGCTCCTTTTCAGGTTCCTCGTCGCGAAGCGTCAGCAGCGTCTGCAGCGCTTCAGGCGTGATGTCGATGATCGTGTCGGCGCTATTTGTTGCTAATGGACTCACGCCGTCAGGCTATCTACGTGTTTCGTTGAGGGCAATAGGACATATGACGTAGGAAATGCAGATACGATTTCATCGAAATAGAAAAGGAACGACAGTTCCTTTCGCATGGGGAGCTCACGGGACAGTGGGCTGAGAGGGTGGATGCCTCCACCGACCCACAACCTGATCTGGATAATGCCAGCGGAGGGAGCACCGTGACCACACCGTCACATCCATCACATTCAGCGACACACAGGTTTTCATCAGAATCGTTTGACGCATGCATCTTTGTGGGTGGCGATTCACCTCACGCTTTTGTCGCACCGGTTGTGGGAAGTAGTCGTCTCGTTGTGGCCGCTGACTCGGGATGGCGCCACGCATTATCTGTTGGAGTTACCCCACAAGTCGTTCTAGGAGATTTCGACAGCATCAGCGCTGATGAATTACACGCTGCACGTGAGGCCAAAGTCCCACTTCTTGAGTATCCGACCGACAAAGACCTCACTGATGCAGAGATTGCGCTGCAACATGTTGCCGATTCTGATGCGACGTCCGTACTGGTGATCTCTGGCGGCGGAGATCGTTTCGACCATCTCCTGGCAATCATTCACGCTTTATGCAGCAGCACCATCCAAGACCTACGCCGATGTGCAATCGTCGGTGACACACGTATTGACATTGTTACGCCGACATATCCACTCGCGCTGTCGGGTGATCACGGCCAACTAGTTAGTCTGATTCCGATAGGTGGCGATTCGTCCGGTGTCACAACGCATGGATTGCGGTGGGCGCTGCAATCAGAAACTCTCTATGCCACCCAGTCGCGCGGCATCAGCAACGTGTTGATGGATGACATTTTTTCAATTGCCGTTTCTCAAGGCCATCTTGCCGTGCTCCAACCGCACTACTTCCCGCCGTCTAAGGAGAACAAGTGATGAAAAGGATGTTTGCAGTGTTATGTGCCGGTGTTTTGCTGCTCAGCGCATGTTCGAGTTCGGACTCTGATTCAAATGACGATTCGAATAAAGAAGTAGTGCTCTTGGCATATGACTCTTTCACTCCGGAAGAAGGAATTTTTGATTCGTTCACTTCCGAAACGGGATATGCGGTGAAAGTGGTAACCGGTGGAGATTCAGGAGCGGTGATTTCCAAGGCGATTCTTACTTCGGGAAACCCAGAAGGAGATGTGCTGTGGGGAGTCGATAACACTTCGTTATCACGAGTGCTTGACGCCGATGTCTTTGATTCCTATGAGGAGGTGAACACTGGTGACATCTGCGTCAACGTAGACACAGAGTGGTTCGCATCACGAGATCTCGCAGTTCCGACAACACTGGAAGACCTCACTCAACCCGAGTACAAAAATCTTCTTGTTGTACAAGACCCTGTATCAAGTTCTCCTGGTCTGGGATTTCTGCTTGCAACAATCGCTCATTTTGGTCAGGACAATTGGACTCAGTACTGGACCTCACTGTTGAACAATGGTGCACTTGTTGCGCCAGATTGGACAACGGCCTACTACACGAACTTTTCTGGATCATCAGGGAAAGGTGATCGACCTCTGGTTGTGAGTTACGGCTCCAGTCCGCCAGCAGAAGTTGTGTTCAGTGATCCCCCTGTAGACACACCACCAACGTCGGTCATGGAAGCGAGTTGTTTCCGACAAATTGAGTACGTAGGTGCGTTGCGTGGTGCACAAAACAGCAAGGGTGCAGTAGCACTGATGGAGTACCTCCTCTCAACGAAGTTCCAGGAATCAATGCCGCTCACATTGTTTGTCTTCCCTGTGAATCCGGAGGCGCAATTACCCGAGGTCTTCAACAAGTTTGCAGTACGACCAGAGACTCCCCTCTCTCTGTCTCCCGATGCGATTGCTGATAATCGTGATACGTGGCTTGAGAAATGGCGCGAGATTGTTCTGTCGTAATTCGCCGTCTTCCGAACATGGCGTCACCGTCGTGTTTCGATGTGTTTTTTTGTGGCTTGCAGTCATACCGTTGACATGGTTTGCGGTGTTCTTTCTGTGGCCCACAATCCACGCTTTGGCATCGCTCACATCCTGGTCGGCTATTTCCGACACACTCTCTTCACGAGTGACATGGAACGTGATGTGGTTCACGACGTGGCAGGCGGGAATGAGTGTTATTGCCACATTGATTGTGGCCATGCCTATTACTTGGGTCCTCTCGCGATTTACATTTTGCGGCAGTCGATGGGTGCGAGGGATTGTGAGTACACCATTTGTGCTTCCCACCGTGGTCGTTGCGGCAGCTGTGATGTCGTTACTACCACTTCGTTATCAGTTCGGTGTCCATGGGATCATCATCGCGCACGTGCTATTCAATGTCGCTGTAGTGGTGCGAATCGTGGGCACGCGATGGCAATTCATCTCTCCTGATACTGCATTCGCTGCTGCCACTCTGGGCGCGTCTCCGATTCGTGCGTTCTGGTTCGTCACGCTTCCCCAATTACGTACCGCCCTCTATAACGCCGCGCTCATAATTTTTGTCTTCACCTTCACTTCATTTGGAGTTGTTGCTGTGTTAGGGGGAATCAAGCGTCGAACTCTCGAAGTGGAAATTTATGTAAATGCAATCAATCTCGGTGTCTTCGATACGGCCATGGTCTTAGCCACTCTTCAGGTGTTTGCTGTGTTGTTGGTTTTTGCCGTCGCAGCGTGGTTGTCGCGCAACCAGACGTCGCATGAAGGCACAGCATCTCATCCATTGCCACTACGCCATCATCCACGACATCGTGTGGTGATATCAATTATTGCAATAGCAACCCCTGGACTAATCGCTGTTCCGTTTATTGCATTGTTCATTCGTTCGTTCCGCACTGGAAATACATGGACTCTGAACGCCTGGCGCAATTTATGGAACGATTCGCTCGAACGTGTGGGGCTTGACATCCCCGCCGTCTTATCACGTTCATTGATCTTTGCCACTGTGACTGCGCTCATTGCAGTTCCGATGGCGTACATTGTCGCCTCTTTGTCGGTGTATGCGCGGCGCGGTGGCACTGCCCTTCGAGCGTTGACATCGCTACCCATCATCGTCTCTGCAGTCACGTTAGGTTTTGGAATCATTGTCACATTTGACAAATCTCCATACAACTGGCGCGGACAAACATGGTTATTGCCAGTTGTTCATGCACTCGTTGCGCTTCCTCTCATTGTTTTTCTTCTGACGCCCGCAATCAGTGCGATTTCTCCTACACAAAGAGATGCGGCACGAACATTAGGGGCATCACCGCGCCACGTGTGGTGGAACATCGATGCTCGACTCATGCGCACACCACTGGTGAGTGCCGGAGCGTTGTCTTTTGCGGTGTCACTTGGCGAGTTTGGTGCAACAACATTTCTCAGTCGATCATCTTCAACCACATTGCCGATTGCAATTGGGCAACTTCTAGGCCGACCAGGCACTTCGCTGCAGGCAAGTGGTTTTGCACTTGCAGCACTGCTTGCAATTATTACCGCGGCGGTGATGTCACGTGCTTAACGTCAACAACCTCACCGTGTCACGAGATTCTCGTATTGTTTTGAACAACATTTCTTTTGTCGTCCCTGACAGTTCAATCACCGCGATACTTGGCCCTAGTGGGGTGGGAAAAACCACATTGTTGCGTGCAATCGCCGGTCTCATTCGTATTGACCAAGGCTCAATTGTTGTGAACAACGTTGACGTTACGAATCTTCCGACTCATCAGCGTGGAATCGGCTTGATGTTTCAAGATGGACAACTGTTTCCCACAATGAATGTTGCAGACAACATCAGGTTTGGTCTGCGGATGCGAAAGCACAATAAAAGAGAACAAATGCAACGCGTGAATGAACTGCTCGAACTGATACATCTACCGGATTACGCCAAGCGTGACGTATCAACGCTGTCTGGCGGTGAAACTCGACGCATTGCACTTGCACGTGCCATCGCCCCCTCACCTGCCGTGCTCCTTCTTGACGAACCGCTCACAGGGTTGGAGGAGGATCTTCGTTACAACCTTGCACGCGAGCTCGCAACCATTCTCCGCAACACCGAAGTCACCGTTGTGATGGTGACCCACGATCGATATGAGGCTGAAATCATGGCCGATGCGATTGTGCAGTTATCAACGCGAGGCGATGGCAACAATGGTGCTGTATTGGAGTAGGTCGCCGTTTTGACGCGTCGCATCGACAGTCAATTTCCATGAACCACCAGAGGGCATTTCAGCAAACCCACTCCAATGGTTAGGACCCACTTCAATCACTTCAACTGATAAGGGCGCGGAAGTGTCGTCTTGCGATGTCATTGTCACAACAACGGACTGCATTGGATCAAGACTTCCACCGGGTGGGCTCAAAATCACATGCACTTCTATCGGCCCAACCCGCGTTGGAGAAACAGTTACGTCAACAACTACATCATCTTGCACCAACGTGGCAGTGTGCACCGACGTTGCTGATGAATCCACTCCGTCTGGAGAGGTCACTACTAACCCCACCGACAGAACAAACACCACAAGTCCAAGCGTCGCCTCAAACAAAATTGCTCGACGTATTGAGGAAGCGCCCTTTTTTCGCAACACTCGTCGAGCAGCCGCTCCAATCCCGATCAGCACAAAAACAACGACGATCTTTATGCGCAGAATGTCACCGTAACGATTGTCAAAAAAGCTCGATGGACCTCCGGTGATGATGAGCGCAGACGTGATGCCACTTAATGCGGTTACCGGCATGGCATACGTTGCAAGACGCGAAAAGCGATTCACCACGTGAATGTCGTTCACGATTGCGTCTGCTCGGACAAACATTTTCCACGCCATCGCAAGCACGATGACGCCACCTATCCAAATAGAAATTGACCACACATGAACGCTGTCAACAACAACAGCCAACAGTGCGGGTGACGCACTACTCGGGTGACCTGCTAGTCCGAATGTAACGACAAGAACAATCGCATTGAAGACTGCGATGTTTGTCCACACCGGCGATCGGTGCCAATCGCGCAGGATTCCTAGCAATAGCAGCGCTCCAATAATGACTGCAATCAGCCGCAACACAAGAGCAAGACCGACTCGCGTCTCAAGGACCGTACTCAGCAGATCAAAGTCACCGATTGAGCCCCACGACTTGCGTGACACGTATGGTCCTTGCAGTAGCAACAGACCCAAAGTCGATACGAACAATGTCCCTAATGACACACTCAGCATCGCCAACATACGCGTCTCACGCATAAGGTCACCCGCTGCAACGAGTACGACTAAGCCGATGATCACGACTAGTGACAGGAATGAGAAGTACCGAAGCACATTCATATATGGTTCCAGCGGCGAATCTGCATTAATCGTGGTGATCACCGTCTCTAACAACTCTGCTGATTCGCCCGAAGTCTGATTACCGACTTCGAAAGTAAAGGCACCATTCAAAGCATGACCATCTGCACTCGTGGTGTTCCACACCACCACGTACGGACCAGGGTCTAATTGACCAACGTCAGCAATGAGAATTGACTTGTCATTCGGTTCAGCACGAACATCACCGATTGATATTTCAATGTCATCGCGTCCAAATAGTCGAATCTCACTGAGTTTTGTTTCAACGGGCTCAGAAAAATCCAGAAGAATTTGTGGTGGCGAATTTGGCACCACTGACGAAGCAGCCGGTGATGTGCGATCAAGTTGTGCGTGGGCAGAAGCCGACTCAAGTGGCAAGACAAATGCGCTAAGCGCGACGATCGCCATCACGGTTCGTCCAAACCAACGCGTCATTAAGGTCATACCTGAAACCCCGGCCCAACTTCCATATCTTCAACATTGATTCGACGAATCATCCATGCAAGTCGTAAGGCGGGATCAAGATCGGCACTGTGCGGATCGACGACAATACCGTTGCGCTTGTGCGCATCACCTTGTTGTTCGAGTTCGTGCTTGACATAAAAGTCACTCCATGATTCATGACCGATCCCCATTTCGAGATCGACAATGTGAATCGCAACTTCGCGCCACCGCAAAAACACAAGATCACGTACTGGCACCACTTGACCACCGGGTCGTCGAGCTGAACCCTGCCACGCTTCTGGTGTTGCATGCGCCCACTGCGCCTCAAGACTCCAGACATTCTGGCGAAGGTCTACAACAATCTCGCCGAGAGGACGTGTGGCTCCGGCTTCAATGTCGGCGTTTCGTTGACTCATCCCGCCTGGGTATTGGTCCCCAATCTCTCCGCGCGCTGCACATTCAAAGAGATGGACGTGGCGTTCTGCGTTTCGCGCAAGATGGGTCAGAACATGACCACGAGTCCATCCTTCTAACAGTGATGGTCCACGACAATCAGATTCAGACATTGAATCGGCGATGGCTAACAGCAATTGATGAGATTGCGCACAACCTTCAACACAACGATTAATCCATGTTGCATCAAAGGCCACCGACA
>Ga0315900_10000571_pt1 | contig 63124 bp, 63 predicted proteins | sample LakEriMetagenome_FD_203521 | JGI IMG/M metagenome (GOLD analysis project Ga0315900, IMG submission 203521) | Freshwater fungal communities from buoy surface, Lake Erie, Ohio, United States - Buoy 12 MA114 | ecosystem: Environmental > Aquatic > Freshwater > Lake > Lake biofilm | place: USA: Lake... | reverse complement strand
CGCTCAGCCAAGGCAAATAGCCCGACCGACGGCGCACAAGCGCTTCACCCGCACCACTACAATCGGCGCTGGATCGCTTGTGCGTGCGGGCCGTTAGCTCAGTTGGTTAGAGCAGGGGACTCATAATCCCTTGGTCGGGGGTTCAAGTCCCTCACGGCCTACCAGACCCTGTCTGGACGCATCGCCAGGCGGCGCCAAAGCTGTGCTATACTGGCGGTCTTGCGCGGCTGTAGCTCAGTTGGATAGAGTACTTGGCTACGAACCAAGGGGTCGTGGGTTCGAATCCTGCCAGCCGCGCCATTTTTCAAAAGCCGCTCTTGAGCGGCTTTTGTCTTTCTGGCCTGGCCTGCGGCGCATGACCGCGTCCTGCCCCCCCCACTGCACCGATGGGCCGATGATGGGCCGGTCATAGGCCGGTCATGGGCCAGTCAGAAGCCTGGCCCGCTGGCCAGCGGATGCTAAGCTTTCCCCCATGCGTTTGTTGCTCGATTCTTTCTGGCGTGCCGGCTTTTACTGCCTGAGCCCGCGCGTCATCGTCCTGTCCCTGTTGCCGCTGGGCCTCATGGTGGTGCTCTCGGCGGCCTGGGGATACTGGTTCTGGGATGACGCGGTGGCCCAGGTGCAGGGCTGGCTCGAGGCGTCGAGCTTGCTGGCCATGGTCTGGCGCTGGTTCGAGGGGGTGGGGGTGCCCAACCTCAAGTCGGTGGTGGCCCCGCTGGTGGTGATCTTCACCGCCACCCCACTGGTGGTGGTGGCGGCCCTGCTGGCGGTCTCGCTCTTCATGACGCCCAGCCTGGCGCGCCTGGTCGCCGAGCGGCGCTTTGCCCACATGGAACGCAAGCACGGGGGGGGCTTCTGGCAGGGCCTGGGCTGGAGCCTGCTGTCGGTGCTGCTCGCGCTCGGCGCCATGGTCTTGACCTTGCCCCTGTGGCTGCTGCCGCCGCTGCCCCTGGTGCTGCCCGCCGTGATCTGGGGCTGGCTGACGTACCGGGTCATGGCCTTTGATGTGCTGGCCGAGTTCGCCAGCCGAGGGGAGCGGGCGACCTTGCTCGCTGAACACCGCCTGAGTCTGCTGGCCATCGGCGTGATCACCGGCCTGATGGGGGCTGCACCCAGCGTGGTCTGGGCCTCGGGCGCCTTGTTTGCCGCGGCCTTTGTGGTGCTGATCCCGGTGGCGGTCTGGATCTACATGCTGGTGTTCTCGTTTTCTTCCCTCTGGTTCGCCCACTTTGCGCTGGCGGCACTGGCTGCACAGCGCGAGCGTGCCCGCCAAGACGTGATCGATGTCCCGGCCACGACGGCGGGCGCTTCGCCCCATGTGGGGGAGCGTTTAGCATCGCTGCATGAACCCCTCAACGACCGTCCTGCCCACCCGCGCCAGCCCTGAGCGCGCGCCCCGTTTTGGCCTGATCATCATCGGCGACGAGATCCTCTCGGGCAAACGCGCCGACAAGCACCTGCCCAAATTCATCGAGATATTGGCCGCCCGCGGATTGCAACTGTCCTGGGCCGAATACCTGGGCGATGACCCCGGACGCATCACCGAGAGCCTGCGACGCGCCTTCGCTTCGGGCGATGTGGTGTTCTCCTGTGGCGGCATTGGCGCCACCCCGGATGACCACACCCGCCAGTGTGCCGGCCAGGCGCTTGGCCAACCCCTGGAGCTGCACCCGCAAGCCCACCGGCTGATCCTCGAGCGCATCGCCGACACGGCCCGCGAGCAGGGCGTGCCTTACGAGCCCGAGCGACCCGACAACCTGCACCGGCTCCATATGGGGAAGTTTCCCGTGGGGGCCGAGATCATCCCCAACCCCTACAACAAGATCCCTGGCTTCACCTGCACCCCTGGGCAGGGTGCGCGGCCCCAGCCGGGTGCCCCAGCGCCCGATGGGCTGGCGCCGGGGGCGGCCATCCATTTCTTGCCCGGCTTCCCGGTCATGGCCTGGCCGATGGCCGAGTGGGTGCTGGACACGCATTACGCGGCCTTCTTCCGCCGCCAGGCCCACATCGAGAAATCGCTCATCCTCATGGGGGCGATGGAGTCCACGCTCACCCCCCTGATGGAGGCCATCGAGGCGGCCCACCCGGAGATCAAGGTGTTCAGCCTGCCCAGCGTGGACCATCCCCAGTGGGGGCGGCACATCGAGCTGGGGGTCAAGGGCTTGCCCGAGGCCGTGGACAAGGCCTACGCCGCCTTGTTGGAAGGCCTTCAGGCCTTCAATCTGCAAAAAGGCCCCGAATTGGTGCGCTGATGTTGAATGCACCAAAGATGTGCATAATTGCACCATGATGGGTCCAGACACCGCTGCATTTTTTTGAGCGGCCCGGGCCGAAAGGGGCCCCCGACAAGGGAAAATGGCGGGCTTGCCTGTGGTGCGCGCGCATGGCCGTGCTGGCACAAAAACTGCAGTGCATCCGGCATCCGATTCCAACCCCCATCCAACCAGGAGATTTTGATGGCCAAGACCGTCGCAGACGTGATGAAGATGGTGAAAGACAACGAAGTGAAATTCGTTGATTTCCGTTTCACCGATACCCGTGGCAAGTGGCAGCACATCACCGTGCCCGTGTCCCAGTTCGACGAAGAGAAGTTCGAGCAGGGCCAGGCGTTCGACGGTTCTTCCATTGCCGGCTGGAAAGGCATCGAAGCCTCCGACATGCTGCTGATGCCCGAAGCTGGCACCGCCTTCATCGATCCTTTCTGCGAAGACATCACCCTGGTGCTGGTCTGCGACGTGATCGAGCCCACCGATGGCAAGGCCTACGAGCGCGACCCCCGTTCGATCGCCAAGCGCGCCGAAGCCTACCTCAAGGCCTCTGGCCTGGGCGACACCGCCTACTTCGGTCCGGAACCCGAGTTCTTCCTGTTTGACGAAGTGCGCTGGAGCACCGAGCCGAACAACAGCTTCTACGCCATTGACGAGTACGAAGGCCCCTGGAACAGCGGCGCCAAGCTCGAAGGCGGCAACCGCGGTCACCGTCCGCGCGTCAAGGGCGGCTATTTCCCGGTGCCTCCGATCGACAGCACCATGGACATGCGCAACGAGATGTCCCAGGTCCTCGAGTCGGTGGGCATTCCCGTTGAAGTGCACCACCACGAAGTGGCCGGTGCCGGCCAGTGCGAAATCGGCACCAAGTTCAGCACGCTGGTCGAGCGCGCCGACTGGACGCTGCTGCAGAAGTACGTGATCCAGAACGTGGCCAACGCCTACGGCAAGACCGCCACCTTCATGCCCAAGCCCTACGCGGGAGACAACGGTTCCGGCATGCACGTGCACCAGTCCGTGTGGAAAGACGGCAAGAACCTGTTCGCAGGCAACGGCTATGCCGGCCTGTCCGAGTTCGCCCTCTACTACATCGGCGGCATCATCAAGCACGCCCGCGCCCTGAACGCCATCACCAACCCCGGCACCAACAGCTACAAGCGCCTGGTGCCCCACTTTGAAGCCCCGGTCAAGCTGGCTTACTCGGCCAAGAACCGTTCCGCTTCGATCCGCATCCCCAATGTGGCGTCCGACAAGGCCCGTCGCGTGGAGGCCCGCTTCCCCGATCCGCTGTGCAACCCCTACCTGGGCTTTGCCGCCCTGCTGATGGCCGGTCTGGATGGCGTGGAAAACAAGATCCACCCGGGCGAGGCCGCCACCAAGGACCTCTACCACCTGCCGCCGGAAGAAGACAAGCTGGTGCCCACCGTCTGCTCCAGCCTGGACCAGGCCCTGGAAGCACTCGACAAGGACCGCGCTTTCCTGACCAAGGGCGGTGTCTTCACCGACGCCTGGATCGACGCTTACATCGAGCTGAAGATGCAGGAAGTCACCCGTGGCCGCGTGGAAGTTTCTCCGGTCGAGTACGACATGTACTTCAGCCTCTGATGCCATGCGCACCATGGCACTGAGTGGTGCAAAAAAAGGACGGCTTCGGCCGTCCTTTTTTTTGCATCTGCGCGGTGCATGGGCCGCGTGTCTGCATCGCGTGTCTGTGCGATGGAGGGGGGTTGCAGCATGACGCCTTCGCGCTTTGCGGCCTTTGACCTGCTGGCCACGCCGATTGCGGTGCTCGACGGGCAGGGCAGAACCGTGGCGGTCAATGCCGCCCTCGAGGACGCGCTGGGCCAGTCGCGCCGCACCTTGGTGGGGCAGGTGCTGGCCGACCATTTTGTGGACGCGCAGCCCTTGCTGCAGGCGCTGCAAGGCGTGCGGGCCAACGAGTTCGCTGCACTGCGCTACGAGGCCTCCCTGCGGCGGCACCACCATGCCGAGAACCTGCCGGTGCATGTGATCATCGCCCCTTCCGATCGTGGCGATGAAGTGATCGTCGAGCTCTTGCCGGTGGAGCAAAAGACCCGGCAGGAGCGTGAAGAACGTTTGCTGGAACAGGCCCAGGTGAACAAGGAGCTGATCCGCAACCTGGCGCACGAGATCAAGAACCCCTTGGGCGGCATTCGCGGCGCCGCCCAGTTGCTCGAGATGGAGCTGCAGAGCAAGGAACTGGCCGAGTACACCCAGGTCATCATCCACGAGGCCGATCGGCTGCAGACCCTGGTCGACCGCCTGCTGGCGCCGCACCGCCGGGCCCGCGTGGTGGGGGATGTGAACATCCATGAAGTCTGTGAGCGTGTGCGCTCGCTCATCCTGGCCGAGTTCCCGAGGGGGCTGGCGGTGGTGCGCGACTACGACATCTCGATCCCGGAGTTCCGGGGCGACAAGGAACAGCTGATCCAGGTGGTGCTCAACATCGCGCACAACGCCGCACAGGCGCTGCAGGAGCGGCGCACACAAGGCGATGCCGAAATCGTGCTGCGCACCCGCATCCTGCGGCAGGTCACTTTCGGCAAGCAGCGCTACCGCCTGGCACTGGAATTGCATGTGGTGGACAACGGGCCGGGCATACCGGATTCGATCAAGGACAGGATCTTCTACCCCCTGGTGTCCGGGCGGGAAGGGGGCTCGGGTCTGGGGCTGACGCTGGCCCAGACTTTTGTGCAACAGCACCATGGCCTGATCGAGTGCCACAGCCAGCCCGGCTGCACGGATTTCAAGATCCTGATTCCCTTGCCCTGAACCTGAAGAAAGCTTTCCCCGATGAAACCGATCTGGATCGTTGACGATGACCAATCCATCCGGTTCGTGCTGGAGAAGGCGCTGGCGCGCGAGGGCTTGCCCTGCCGCAGCTTCACCACGCCGCGCGAGGTGCTGCACGCACTCGATGCCGACGGCAACCAGGGCGGGCCGCAGGTGCTCGTCAGTGACATCCGCATGCCCGGTGGCTCCGGACTGGATCTGTTGAGCCAGGTCAAGCAACGCCTGCCCGGGCTGCCGGTCATCATCATGACGGCGTATTCCGATCTGGACAGTGCGGTGTCGGCCTTCTCCAGCGGTGCTTTTGAGTATTTGCCCAAACCGTTTGACCTGCCCAAAGCGATCGAGCTGATCCGCCGCGCGGTCGACGAAAGCCTGCGCGAGGAGGTGGCCGAAGAGCAGATCGACGAGGCCCCCGAAATGCTCGGCCAGGCGCCGGCGATGCAGGATGTGTTCCGCGCCATTGGCCGCCTGGCGCAAAGCCATGTGACGGTGTTGATCACCGGCGAGTCTGGCTCGGGCAAGGAGCTGGTGGCGCGGGCCCTGCACAAACATTCACCGCGTGCCACGGGCCCCTTTGTGGCCATCAACACCGCGGCGATTCCCAAGGACCTGCTCGAGAGCGAGCTGTTCGGCCACGAACGCGGGGCCTTCACCGGGGCGCAGACCTCGCGCCGGGGCCGCTTTGAACAGGCCGATGGCGGCACCCTGTTTCTCGACGAGATCGGCGACATGCCCTTCGATTTGCAGACGCGCTTGCTGCGTGTGCTCTCGGACGGCCATTTCTACCGCGTGGGCGGGCACAGCGCCGTCAAGGCCAATGTGCGGGTGATCGCCGCCACCCACCAGGACCTGGAGCAACGCGTCAAGGAAGGCGCATTCCGTGAAGACCTGTTCCACCGTCTGAATGTGATCCGCCTGCGTCTGCCCGCCTTGCGCGAGCGGCGTGAGGACGTTCCGATGCTCACGCGGCATTTTTTGCAGCGCAGCGCGCAGCAGCTGGGGGTTGAGCCCAAGCGCATCTCCGACGCCGCCATGGCACAGATGAGCCAGTTCCAGTTCCCGGGCAATGTGCGCCAGCTGGAAAACATCTGCCACTGGCTCACCGTCATGGCCCCGGCGCAGGTGATCGAATGCAAGGACCTGCCCCCCGAGGTGCAGGAGGCCTCGCCGGTGGCGCCCGAGCTGCCCCATTCCGGTGCGGTCCATACCGGTGCGGCCCAGGCGGTCATGCCCCAGACAGAAGCGCTGGCGCGGGCGGGCGCGAGCCCGGTGTCGGCCGCCGAAACCGCGGCGTCCGCCATGCAGGGGGGGGATGCCGGCTGGCAGGAGCTGCTGGACCGCGACATCCTGCGTTTGCTGGCCGAAGACCGCAACGACGTGTGGGAAGTGCTGTCCCAGCAATTCGAATCCCGCCTGATCCTCACCGCCTTGGCCACCACCCGTGGCCGGCGCATCGAGGCGGCGCAGCGCCTGGGCATTGGCCGCAACACCATCACGCGCAAGATCCAGGAACTCGGCATCGACGATGCCTCGGCCTGATCGGCGCCGGGTCGGGCCGGGCTTTATCCGAAAGGGTCCGCGATCACCACATCGGTGAGCGGGTAGGCCACGCAGGGCAGCACACAGCCCTCGGCTTTTTCTTCCGGGCTGAGTCCGGGCCAGTCCATCTCGTAGCGCACCTTCCCATGCACCAGTCTGGACAGGCAGGTGCGGCAGCTGCCCGAGCGGCAGGAGCTGGGCCACTGCAGGCCGCCTTGCTCCATCGAGTCCAGCAGCGTCTGCTGTTTCCAGGCGTCAAAGCTTGGGCCCTCCGTCCCGATGCGGCCGTTGAAAAAAGGGATGTCCATGTCCATGTCCATGGGCTGCGGCTGCAGCGGCGTGCCACTTGGGCTAGTTGCGGCGGGCCACCCAGTAGGTGGCGCCTTCCGGGCCATAGCGCTCTTCGTGCGGCACATCCCGTGCCAGCTCGAAGCGGTCGCCACGCTGCAGGGCCTGGGTCTGGCCGTTGATGGTCAGCCACATCTGCCCTTGTGTGACCAGCGCCTGCACCGCGAAAGGGTGGGTATGGGTGTCGAGCACCGTCAGCGGCGCCCAGCTGCGCTCGAGGACTTCATCAAAGCCGTCGGCACGGGCTTGCCGGGAGAAAGTGTCAAAGTCGGGCAGGTTCATGCGCCCATTGTCGCCGGGAAGGCGGCCGAGCGCTGTCTCAGGCGGGTCCCTCGAAGACGATCTTCCATCGCCCACCGTCCTTGACCCAGTAATTGCGCAGGTATTCGTTGCGCTGCGAGGAACTGCGGTTGGGGTCTTGCCAGGTCACCACCATCAGGTCCTCTTCGTCCTGCCAGCGCAGGGCCGAGACCAGGGTCAGGGGTTTGAGGGGGGTACGGCTGCGGACCGACGCCTTCAGCTTAGGCCACCAATGGTCCATGCCCAGGCCATCCCTTTGGAAACGGTCGCTGTAATGGCTGCGCAGCACCGAATCGTTGTCCTGCAGGCGGGCCTGGTTCCAGGCCTGCAATCTGGACATCAGCGGTCCCCGTTCTGCATCGGCCTGGGTGGGCTGTTGCCATTCGATCTCGCGGCCAATGAGCACCGGGGTCAGTCGCAGGCTGCCCAAGGCCAAGAGGCGCGACATTTCCGGGTTGGACAAGACCACGCAGCCGTCGGTGGCCTCTGGCGCTCGCGAATACTGGGCGCTGGGGGTGCCATGCAGCCAGATGCCCGAGCCGGTCCGCTTGCGCATCAGGTCCACCGCATTCGGGTAATTCAGGGTCAGCGCACCTGCGCCGAACAGGTCGGGCAGCGTGTCACCCGAGAGGCTCTTCTTGATGAAATACACCCCCAGCGGGGTGCGGCCATCGCCCTCGCGGGACTTGCCCACCCCCTGGCTGCCGACGGAAATGTAGGTGTCCATCAACAGTTCCAGGCGCGGCAGGCCTTGCGCATCGCTGCGGTTGGCAAACCAGTACAGGCGAGAGTGCGAAACGTCCACGAACGCCACATAGGGATGCTGGGTCGGGTCCAGATGCAGCAGCCCAGAGGGGATCCTGTCCTGGATCTGGGGCAGCGGGGGATGGTACAGGCGCCGGGTGGTCTCGCGCAGGAGTTCCTCCAGGCGCTTCTTGGCCGCGGGCAGGACCTCCTGCGCCACTTCCGGCCCGTCCACAGGTTCGAGCAGGCCGATGTTGAGCAGGTCGGCGTACAGCAGCTGGCCCAGCTGGAAGGTGGGGTAGGCCGTGGCCAGGTGTTGGGCAACCGCCAGGGCTTCTTGTCGCTGGCCCTCACCCAGGTGCTGGTAAATCTGGCGGACCATGGGTTCCGGGCTGTCGGGCAGTGCCGGTGCCGGCTGCTGCGGGTCCATCACCAGCCGCCAGGGCATGGGGTCGTGGGCGCCCCCGACCGACAGCAGCTCGGACCAGGAGGACTTGCCTTGGGCCAGCCAGATGCCCAGGCCGAAGAACAGCACCACCGCCAGCGGCAGGGCGGTGCGCCAGCGAGCGGCTGGCCGTGATGTCGACCGCTGGCCAGTCAGCCCGGAAGACCAGAAGCTGGGCTTCAATTGACCCTCTCGCGCGCGATGAGCCAGCGCTCGCCTTGCCGGACCATTTCAAGCGTTTTGCGGCTGTTGCCCGTGAAATTGTCCGAGTTGTAGATCTGCTGGAACTGCACCGTGGCCGTCTTGTCCTCGACCGTGACCTTGAGTTGGCGCACTTCGACGGAGATGCTTTTCTTGGAGACGATGCGCAATTTGCGCTCGGCTTCCCATTTGCTGCGTGACTGGCCTTCGGGGGGCACAAAGCTGCTGGCGTAGGCCTGCAGGTAGTCGTCCACGTCCTTGCGGCTCCAGGCCTTGGCCCAGGCCATGACCGCGGCACGGATGGCTTCGGTGTCGGCCGATGGGGCCGGCTTGGCGGCCGGGGCGGGCGCGGATTCGCTGGCGGCTTTCGGTGCTTTGGGCGATTCGGCGGCCGGCCCAGCGGCCGTTGCCGAGGCGGGCCCGGGCGCTGCCGAGGCCACCGCCCGCGGAGGCGGGGCTGGGGGTTGTGCTGCCGGGGCGGCACTGGCCACCACCGCGGGCGTGACCGGGGCCGGGACCGGGGCAGAGGGTGCAGCCGCTGTGACCGGTGCGGTGCCGCTTGCCGTCTGCCGCGAAGCCACGACCGTGGCCGCCGGCTGGGACTCGCTCGCTGCGCTGCTTGCGCGCGGGGCCTGCATGCTGCCCAGCAAGCTCAACTGGGCCACGGCGGTGCGCGCCTTGCTGTCGACCTGCAGGGCTTTGGCATAGGTCTGCTTGACCAGTTGGCTTTGCACATCGGCCAGATTGCGGTGCAAGGCGGCGTAGCTGCCGTGGGTGAGCATGCCGGCTTCCAGGGCCTTGCGGGCTTCTTCCAGACGGCCTTTGGAGGCGTACAGCACGCCCAGGTTGTTGTGCGCCTCGACGATGCCCGGATGGGATTCGACGAGCTTGCGGAACGTTTCGATGGCCTTGTCGGTCTGGCCCTGCTGCGCCTGAACCACGCCTTCGAGAAAGCGCAGTTCGGCGTCTTGCGGCAGCCGCTGCTTTTCCTGCTGCACCAATTTGGCCGCCTGCTCGAGTTGCCCGGCGGCCAGCGCTTGCCGAATGCCCTCTGCAGGCGATGAGGCCAGGGCAAGGCCACATGCCAGGCCAGACATCAAAGCCGTCACCCTGACCGGGGTGCATATCGGCAGAGGCGTCAAAAAACTGAAAAGAGATCGAATTTTCAAGATCAGGCGATTTTATCCAAAGGCCGTCGCCTTCTTCGCCTGGGCGCTTCAAAAGAACCCGGTCCTGCGCCTCACAAACCGTGCTGCTCCCGCAGGCGCTGGTCCAATTCGGGCAGACTCAGTCCGGTCAGGTCCAGCGCATGGCTGGCGCACAGCAGCGGGTCCAGAGCCGCGTGGCCATGCGAGAGCAACTCCCCCAGAAAAGGGTTGGAGGCAAACACCGCCACCGCCCCAACGCCTTGTGGCCCCAGCGAGGTTTTCAGCCAGGCGCCGATGTCCCGGGCGAACTGTTCCCGCGCGTGGGCCTGGGGGCTCTGGCGCTGGGCCAGCCCCGATCGGCCACGCGTGCCGCTGGTGCGGTGTGCCGAGTCGGGGTTGGCCGTGTGCTGACGCGTGGAGGGGTGCGTCCAGTCCTTGATTTCACGCAGCGCAGCGCCCGGGTGGTCTCTTTGCAGCAAGCGGGCACGCGATCCGTTGGCAACCACGATCCACAGCGGTTTGGGCATGACAGGCTCCCCATGAGGAAAGCCCCGGATTGTGGGCAGTTGCCCCGGTCAGCGCCATCTGCCCAAAGGTAGACACCGCAGGTGCGGCGGCTCACTTGCCCCAGGAGTCCTTGAGGCCAACGGCCCGGTTGAACACCGGTTGGCCCGGCCGGTGGTCGTGGCGGTCGGCCACAAAATAGCCAAACCGTTCGAACTGGAACTTCTGGTCCGGTGCGGCGGCGGCCAGAGAGGGTTCCACATAGGCGGTGACGACCCGGAGGCTGTCCGGGTTGAGGGCTTGCAGAAAATCCTTGCCGCCCGCATCCGGCTGCGCATCGGCAAACAAACGGTCGTACAGCCGCACTTCGGCAGCCACGCCATCGGTCACGCCGACCCAGGTGATGGCGGCCTTGGCCTTGACGCTGTCCGCGCCGGGTGTGCCGCTCTTGGTGCCGGGAATCACTTTGGCGTGGACCTCGGTCACGCGGCCGGCCGCATCGCGCACGCAGCCGGTGCACTCGATCACATAGCCGCCCTTGAGGCGCACCACGTTGCCGGGAAAGAGGCGCTTGTAGCCCTTGGGCGGCACTTCTTCAAAGTCCTCGCGCTCGATCCACACGGCTTTGCCGATCTGGAACACGCGATCGGGCGGTGGGGTCTGGCCCTCGGCGATGGCCGAATGGGGCAGGGCCGGCTGGGTGCAGGCTTCGGTGTAATCGTCCGAACCAAAGGCTTCGGCCCAGTTGCTCATCACCAGCTTGACCGGGTCGAGCACGGCCATGCCGCGGTGCGCCTTGTTCTCCAGGTCTTCGCGCAGGCAGCCTTCGAGGGTGCTGTAGTCGATCCAGCTGTCGCTTTTGGTCACGCCGATGCGCTCGGCAAAAAGTTGCAGGCTTTCGGGCGTGTAGCCGCGGCGGCGCAGACCCACGATGGTGGGCATGCGTGGGTCGTCCCAGCCGCTGACCTTGCCTTCATGGACCAGTTGCGCCAGCTTGCGTTTGCTGGTGACCACATAACTCAGGTTCAGGCGGGCGAATTCGTACTGCCTGGGCGGCGGGCTGGCCAGCAGGCCCCCTTCGATCAGGCGCTCCATCAACCAGTCGTAAAACGGGCGCTGGTCTTCGAATTCGAGCGTGCAGATGCTGTGGGTGATCTGCTCGAGCGCGTCCTCGATCGGGTGCGCGAAGGTGTACATCGGGTACACGCACCAGGCCTTGCCGGTGTGGTGGTGCTCGGCGTGGCGGATGCGGTAGATGGCCGGATCGCGCAGGTTGATGTTGGGCGAGGCCATGTCGATCTTGGCGCGCAGCACCATGGCGCCGTCCGGGTGTTTGCCATCGCGCATTTCGCGAAAGCGCGCCAGGTTCTCGGCCGGGCTGCGGCTGCGGTATGGGCTGTCCACGCCGGGTTTGCCGAAGTCGCCGCGGTTGGCGCGCATTTCTTCTGGCGTCTGCTCGTCCACATAGGCATGACCGGCTTCGATCAGGTACTCCGCCGCGCGGTACATGAACGCGAAGTAGTCGCTGGCCTGGTAAGGGGCGGCGCTGCCCGGCGCCTGGCCGATTTGTGCCCAGTCAAAGCCCAGCCATTGCACCGCGTCGATGATGCTGCGGACGTATTCCTGGTCTTCTTTTTCGGGGTTGGTGTCGTCAAAGCGCAGGTGGCACACGCCGCCGTATTCGCGCGCCAGGCCGAAGTTGATGCAAATGCTTTTCGCGTGACCCACGTGCAAATAGCCATTGGGCTCGGGCGGAAAGCGGGTGCGGATTCTGGCGGGATCGGGTAGGCCTGCGGCGTGGTGTGCGGCGTCTCCGGGGCTGCCGGCCCAGCGGCGGCTGGCGTAAGTGCCTTGCGCGAGGTCTTTTTCGATGATCTGGCGCAGGAAGTTGCTGGCTTTGCCTTCGCCAGATTCGGCGGCGGCAGGGAGAGGGGCGGGGGCATTCATGTACGGATTTTAGAGGGTGGCCGGTTACGAATCCTCACCAAAGCCGGGTGGATCGTGTCCACCGGGTGATGGCCAGGCACGCTATGGCTGTAGCGCCCGAGTGCTTGCATGACCTGCAGCCGGGCCGCTCTTGATCGAGGTGGACCATGCCTTCTTTTCTGACCCTTTGCCATTCACGCCTGCTGTCCCTGTTGGGGGCCTGCGCCCTGGCCATGACCCAGGCCGCTTGCGCCCACCCGACGGCTTTGGGGCCTTCGGTGACGCTTTATGCCCACGGCGGTGGACCGGTCTACGGCGCCGTCCATGTGCCGCTGTACCCGCCCATCCATGCGCCGGTGTACCCGCAGGTGCCTATGGCCCCACCGGTGCTGCTCTCGCCACCGCCCATTCGGGTGGTCCCGGTGCCGCCGATGTGGGCGCCCCCGCCGCGGGTGGTGCCCGTCAGGCCCTGGGTGTATCCGGCGCCGCATCCCCCTTCTTGGGGCGGGCCCGGGCGTGGCTGGGGGCACAGGGGCCGTGGCCACCGCTGAAACGGACGGCCGAGCGCAGCGGGCTGCAGCCGAGGCCAGGGCCCGCCCCAGTGATTTCCCCCATTCCTTACAGTCCGTAAGCCATTGACCTGGCGCCGTGCACCATGCCGGGCGCACCCCTACGATCGGATCGCGGGTCTTGGGGGGCTTCTTTGGCGGGCTTCTCAAAGCGCCTGCACTTGATCAACAACACCACAGGCGGGTCTGCACATGTCGGTCCAGCCACCCCTTTGAGGAGACTGGTTCATGTTTTCGCGTCAACGCCGACTCGCCATGACGGCGGCACTGCTGGCCCCGCTGATGGCCCCTTTGGGGGCCGCCGCGCAGGAATGGCCCAACAAGCCGATTCGGATGATCATCAATTTCGCCCCTGGCAGTTCGCCCGACGTGCTGGGCCGCGCCGTGGCCACCCCCTTGTCGCAGGCGCTGGGGGTGCCGGTGGTGGTGGAAAACCGCACCGGCGCAGGCGGCATCGTCGGTGCCGATGCGGCCGCCAAGGCCCCCGGCGATGGCTACACCCTGCTGATGGCGTCCGGCAGCACCATGGTCATCGTGCCCTCGCTCAACGCCAAATTGCCCTATGACCCCAACAAGGACCTGCTGCCGGTGGCGGCCACGGCTCGGGTGGAACTGTTCCTGGTGGTGCGGTCCGACTCCCAGTTCAAAACCTTTGCCGATCTGCAGAAGTTTGCACGGGCCAACCCGGGCAAGCTGAGCTACGGCAGCCCGGGCAACGGGTCCACGCCCCACATCGGCGCCGAGATGCTCAAGCACATGGCGGGCATTTTTGCGGTGCACATTCCCTACCGCGGCTCGGCCCCGGCACTGCAGGACCTGCTGGCCGGCAACCTCGATTTCTTCATGGACCCCGGCATTGCGGCGCCGCACATCCGCTCGGGCACGCTGCGCCTGCTGGCGGTGGGCAGCAACAAGCGGTCCTTCCTGTATCCGGATACACCCACCCTGGCGGAACTGGGCCTCAAAGGCTATGACGCCGGCTCCACGCACAGCTTCTACGCGCCGGCTGGCACGCCCCAGCCCGTGATCGAGCGCCTGAACCGGGAGATCAACCGCATCCTGGTCTCGCCTGCGGTGACGCAGGTCATCCGGGGCATCGGTGCCGAGGCGACCCCGATGTCGCCGGCCCAGCTGGCCGCGCTCAACACTTCCGACCTGCGTCGCTTTGCGGACATCATCAAGCAGCAAGGGATCCGCGGCGACTGAGGTGACCGAGCCGCCTGGCGCGCGGCGGCCCTGTGCAAGCCATGGGCCTGAGGGCCCAGGCTCGCCGTCCATTCCTGGAGGAGGAACACGATGACGCTGTTTTCATGGATGCGCCGCGCCATGCTGGCGGGCCTGTGTGCCTGGGCTGCGCTGGCCAGCGCCAACCCTGGCGCGAGCGATAAACCCTATGTGCCCGTGCGGGGCCAGATGGGCAAGGACGTCATGTGGATCCCCACCCCCAAGGGCTTGATCGACAAGATGCTGACGGCGGCCAAGGTGACCTCCTCTGACCAGGTGTATGACCTCGGGGCGGGTGACGGGGTCATCGCGATCACCGCCGCCAGGGCATTTGGCGCACAGGCCGTGGGCATCGAATACAACCCGAAGATGGCCGACTACGCTCGGCGCATGGTCCAGGAAGCCGGGGTCAGCGACAAGGTGCGCATCATCACGGGGGATATCTTCAAGGAAGACTTCTCCTCGGCCACGGTGGTGACGCTGTATCTGCTGCCCGAGTTGAACATGCAACTGCGTCCCACCCTGCTGCGCACGAAGCCGGGGACCCGCGTGGTCTCGCACGCCTTTGGCATGGGCGACTGGGAGCCGGACGAAATCCTCACCCACGACAACGCCCGCGGTTATTTGTGGGTCGTTCCGGCGGCCGTCGAGGGCGAATGGATGCTGACCGGCATGCAGGGTGGGCCTGTGCGGCTGAGCTTGCGCCAGGTGTTGCAGAAAGTCGGTGGAAGCCTCACGCGCGGCAACACCAGCCAGCCCTTGCTCGGCGCCAGGCTGCGGGGGCAAGAGCTGTTTTTCCAGTTCGTCACCGCCGACCGTCAGGTCCATACCTTCTCGGGCGAGGTTTCAGGCGGGCTGATCAGCGGCACCGTCAGTTCGACAGAAGGGGTGATGGCCATCGTCCAGGCCAGAAAGCTTTGACGCGCACAGCGTCTGATAGCGGCAGGCCTTTGGCGGCCATATGCGCCGCTGCCCCGCCTTGAGCCCGCGGCCCCAGACACAAGAAAGCCCACTGACTTTGGCAAATCAGTGGGCCTGTCGTGTGACCTCAATGGTCGGGGTGAGAGGATTCGAACCTCCGGCCTCTACGTCCCGAACGTAGCGCTCTACCAGGCTAAGCTACACCCCGAATAGAACCCAGGATTGTAGCAAAACCCAGAGGGGCGGAGACCTTCCGTCAGTGCCCGGGCTGCGCAAAGGGCGCCGCATCTTTCTCATTAGCCATGGTCTGATCGCCCCTCGGCGACAGTTCATCACGACCCTTTGACCACTAGGACAAGAAGCCCAGCGGTCATGGCCGAGTTCAATCCATGTCGACTTTGCGGGTCAGATTGCTTCTCACCCAGCTGGATAAGCCAGATTTCGTCGATTCCAATTGCCACTTTTGGAATTCAGGGTCAGCGCCAAGTGCATCCAGGCATTTGCCATAGGCATCAAAGGACTCGAACACCACGGAAAACACCCAGTTGCCAATTTCACCTGCGGTGACAGCCCAAACGGTCGGTTCAGCACCGTGTTTGCGCCACAGGTTAACGGAGGTCTGCACGTGCGCTTTGAAGGCCGCGATGTCGGCACCAGGATTGATGCGGGTCACGTATTGAATTGCACATTGGGTCATGGAAAACTCCAGTGGGTTTTGGGGTATTCACGCTGACAGGCAAAAATTTCAGAGTTCTTACGAATTCTTGACCTCCACCCTGGTGTTTGCCCTAGTGTCTGTGCGGTGCCGTGGCCTTGCGCCCGGCATGCGCGTGCAGCACCGAGGGAATGGGCTTGCGCTGTGGACTGGCATTATCAGCGCGTGGTTGGGCACTTGGGGGAGGGCGTCGATATCATCGCGCGCACAAAAGCACACAAAAACACATGGACGCCCGATGAACTCGTTGATGGCATGGCGCCCCCGGGATGTGGGGGCCTGGAGTTTTTTACCTTTTGCGCTGACCATTTTCACCAGCGCGTTCCTGCTTTTCCAGGTCCAGCCCTTGCTGAGCAAGCAGATACTGCCCTGGTTCGGCGGCAGTCCGGCGGTCTGGACCACGGCCATGCTGTTTTTCCAGTCGTTGCTGTGCCTGGGGTATTTGTATGCCCATGCCCTGGCGCGTTTGCCCTCGCGTCAGATGCAAGCGCGCATCCATGTCGTGCTTTTGCTGGTGGCCGCCATCCTGGCCTGGCGGGTGCTTCCGGGCGCCGAATGGCGCCCGCATTCGCCGGACGCGCCGGTGGCCCAGGTCCTGTGGATCCTGGCTGCGAGCGTGGGCTTGCCCTATTTTTGTCTGGCCACCACCGGGCCTCTGGTGCAGCACTGGTTCACCCGAACCTCGCATGCCGGTTCCGTCTTTCGCCTGTACGCCCTGTCGAATGTGGGGTCCTTTCTGGCCCTGCTGTCCTTTCCCTATGTGCTCGAGCCCTGGCTCGAGCAGCAGGAAATGGGGCGGCTGTGGACGGCGGGCTTCTGGGTCTTTGCCTTGCTGTGCCTGCCGCTGGCCTGGGGGGCCTGGCAGCAGCCCGACACGGGCAAGGCCCAGACCCAGACCCAGGACAACGCTTCCCACGCCGTGGACGCTGCACGGTCGCCGCCGCAGCACCCGAAGCCAGTCCGTCGCGCGGCGCTCGGGTGGCAGCGCGTGCTGTGGATCGCATTGCCGGCGCTGGCCTCGCTGGTGTTCATTGCCGCCACCGATCAAATCAGTCACGATGTGGCCCCCGAGCCCAGGCTTTGGATCACCACCCTGGGGCTCTATCTGGTCACTTTCATCCTGACCTTCGATCACCCGCGCTGGTACAGGCCCCAGCTGTTTGCCCTGTTGGCCTTGGTCCTGATCCTCGCCACGGCCGGCATCAACGCCATACCCGACTGGCTGGGCCTGGAGTGGGACTATGGCGTCAACGAGGTGCGCTGGCTGCACTGCGCATTGCTGTTTGTGGTGTGCATGCTCTGCCATGGCGAGCTGTACCGGCGCCGGCCCGAAGATCCGGCGCACCTGACCGAGTTCTACCTGTGCATGTCGGTGGGTGGCGCGTTTGGCGGCTTGTTTGTCACGCTGGTGGCGACCCAGTGGTTTGACGATTACCACGAGTGGCTGATGGCCCTGGTGTTGGCCTCATGGCTGGCCTGCCATGTCTTGTTTCGAGCCGGCGGCTGGGCGGGCGGGCGCGTGGCCTTGGGCGTGTCTGCATTGGCCATGGCGGGTCTGCTGGGTGCGATGCAGAACCCCTGGTCATGGCGTGAGCTGCATACCGATGACCGTTCCGAGGTCCTGCTCGATCAGGCGCGCAATTTTTACGGAACGGTTTCGGTCAAGGAGCGGCGATTTGTCCATGAGCCCGAGCGCAACGACCGGGTGTTCTTGAGCGGCAGCGTCACGCATGGTCAGCAGTTCCTCTCGCCATCGCTGCGGCATGTGCCCACCACCTACTATGCCCGCGACAGCGGCATTGGCGAGACCCTGGAATGGGCCATGCAGCGCCAGCCCAGCGTGTCGGTGGCCTTGATCGGCCTTGGCTCGGGCACCCTGGCCAATTACGCCCGCCCTGCCGACGCCTACGATTTTTACGAGATCAATCCCGAAGCGGTCCGCATCGCCCAGCAATGGTTCGACAACCTGGCCTCGTGCAAGGCCCAGTCGCAGAATATTTACCTGGGGGATGCCCGCCTGCGCATGGAGCAGTTGCCCAAGGACAAGCAATACGATGTGATCGTGCTCGATGCCTTCACCGGCGGCTCGGTCCCCATCCATCTGCTCACGCGTGAGGCGTTCCAGATCTACCACAGCCACCTCAAGCCCGACGGCTTCATCGCCATCAACATCACCAACGGCTACCTGAACCTCTACCCGGTCGTGAAGGCCCAGGCGGTCGCCTTGGGCATGACATTTAGGCACAAGTACCAAGGCGTGGACCAGGCCCAGAACGTCCGGCGCAATCTGCACTTCATCATGACCCGCGACCCGGCCTACCTGCAGGCTTACCCCTCGGTGGATCGGCCCATCGACGGTGCGCAGGGCAAGCCGGTCCGTGTCGAACCGCAGGACATTCCGGGCTTGCGTCTGTGGACGGACCAGTTCAGCAGCATCGCCCCGATCGTGCGCTGAGGCTGGAAAAAACCCTCAGGGCGTGGGGACCGCAGACGGGGCTGGTTGGGGCTCAGGCCCGTCGCGCCAGCAGCTGGGCGGCCAGCGTCACCATCGCTTCGCGATGGGCATTGGCCGGCAAGCGCATGGCGGCATCGATGGCGCGCTGGGCTTCGGCCGCGGCAGCCGATCGCGTGGCTTCCAGCGCACCGGTTGCACGCACGATGGCGGCAATCTCATCGAGCTGGTCGATGCTGCCGGTTTCGATGGCCGAGCGCACGGTGGCCGCCTGCTGGGCATTGCCGCGCTGCATGGCCAGGATCAGGGGCAGGGTGGCCTTGCCTTCGCGCAGGTCATCGCCCAGGTTCTTGCCCATTTCCGCGGTGTTGCCCGCGTAGTCGAGCACATCGTCGATCACCTGGAAGGCGGTGCCCAGGGCCTGACCGTAGGTGGCGCAAGCTTCTTCGATGGCCGGCTCCTGTCGGGCCAGGATGGCACCCAGCCGGGCGCTGGCTTCGAACAGCTTGGCGGTTTTGGAGCGGATCACCCGCAAATAGCCTTCTTCGTCCAGCGAGGCGTCGTGCATGTTCATCAGTTGCAGCACTTCGCCTTCGGCGATCACGTTGGTGGCATCGGCCAGCACCTGCATGACCCGCATGCTGTCGGCGTCCACCATCATCTGGAAGGCGCGGGAGTAGAGGAAATCGCCCACCAGCACGCTGGCGGGATTGCCGAAACGCTCATTGGCCGTCGGGCGACCGCGCCGCAGCGTCGATGCATCGACCACGTCGTCGTGCAGCAGGGTGGCGGTGTGGATGAATTCGACCACCGCCGCCAGGTTGTGGCGCTGATCGCCGGTGTAGCCCAGGGCGCCGCAGCTCAGCAGCAGCAGCACCGGCCGCAGGCGCTTGCCCCCTGCCGAGATGATGTAGCGGGCCACTTCGCCCACCAGCGGAACCCCCGAGTCCAGGCGGTCGGCGATGACACGGTCCACCTCGGCCATATCGGCGGCAACCAGGGCCAACACGGAGGAGGTACTGCTTTCAGGGGTGGACAAGGGGGTCAATCCGGCGAAAAGGCCTGCCAGGCAGGCGAAAGGGGGGCTCGGGCCCGTAGCGGTGCATTATAGAAGGCGACCCCGCCCGTTTGGCCCGGCCGCAGGCCGCCAGGTGACAGCGGGCTGGGCTCGTGCTAAAATCCGCGGTTCCTTGGGAATCGCCCAGGGAAACTTCCATCCAAGAGGTCATTTATGTACGCGGTCATAAAAACCGGTGGCAAGCAGTATCGTGTTGCTTCCGGCGAAAAAATCAAAGTAGAACAGATTGCTGCGGACGTTGGCCAGGAAATCGTGATCGACCAGGTTCTGGCCGTCGGCAACGGCGCTGAAATCAAGGTGGGCACGCCCCTGGTGTCCGGTGCAACGGTCAAAGCCACGGTCGTGGCGCATGGCAAGCACGACAAAGTGCGCATTTTCAAAATGCGCCGTCGCAAGCACTACCAGAAGCGTCAAGGTCATCGTCAGCAATACACCGAACTCCAAATCGGTGTGATCGCTGCCTAAGGAGAACAGGTCATGGCACAGAAAAAAGGCGGCGGCTCTACGCGAAACGGGCGCGACTCCAAGCCCAAAATGCTCGGTGTGAAGGCCTTCGGCGGTCAGCTGATCAGCGCCGGCTCCATCATCGTGCGCCAGCGTGGCACCAAGTTCCATGCCGGCAACAATGTGGGCGTGGGCAAAGACCACACCCTGTTTGCACTGGTTGACGGCCACGTGTCGTTTGCCACCAAAGGCGAGCTGAACAAGCAAACCGTGAATGTGACCCCGGCCGCTTAAGCCAGGCGTCATTCCAGCGAAGCAGCCCCGCGCGTCGGGGCTTTTCGCTTTCTGGCCCCAGGCGAGCCAGGCCCCAGCGGCCGCATCGCCCTCAGATAAACTGGATGCCCCATGAAGTTCGTTGACGAAGCCTACATCGATATCGCCGCAGGTGACGGCGGGAACGGCTGCGTCTCGTTCCGTCATGAAAAATACAAGGAATTCGGGGGGCCCGACGGCGGTGATGGTGGCCGTGGCGGCCATGTCTTTGCCATCGCCGACCCCAGTCTGAACACCCTGGTGGACTACCGTTATTCGCGTCGGCACGAAGCCAAGCGCGGACAGCACGGCATGGGCTCGGACATGTTCGGCGCCGCCGGCGACGACATCACCCTCAAGATGCCGGTCGGCACCATCATCTCCGATGCCGAAACCGGTGAAATCCTGTACGAGCTGCTGCAGCCGGGTGAGGTGCTCACCATCGCCAAAGGCGGTGACGGCGGCTTTGGCAACCTGCGTTTCAAGAGTGCGATCAACCGCGCGCCCCGGCAGAAAACGCCGGGTCATCCGGGCGAGCGCAAAAGCCTCAAGCTGGAGCTCAAGGTGCTGGCCGATGTCGGCCTGCTGGGCATGCCCAATGCGGGCAAGTCCACCTTCATCGCCGCGGTCTCCAATGCCCGACCCAAGATTGCCGACTACCCCTTCACCACGCTGCACCCCAATCTGGGGGTGGTGCGTGTCGGTCCCGAGCAGAGCTTTGTGGTGGCCGATGTGCCGGGGCTGATCGAGGGCGCTTCCGAAGGCGCCGGGCTGGGACACCAGTTCCTGCGGCACCTGCAACGCACGCGCCTCTTGCTGCACATCGTGGACATTGCCCCGTTTGACGACGCCGTGGACCCGGTGGCTCAAGCCAAGGCGATCGCCGCCGAACTCAAGAAGTACGACCCCAAGCTGTATGCCAAGCCCCGCTGGCTGGTGCTCAACAAGCTCGATATGGTGCCCGCCGAGGAGCGGGAGGCTCGGGTCAAGGATTTCATCAAGCGCATGCGCTACAAAGGGCCGGTCTATGAAATCTCGGCCCTGACCCGCGAAGGCTGTGAAGCCCTGATCCGCGACATCTACAAGCACATCCGCAACCAGCAGATTCAAGAGCAGGGGCCGGTGGACGTGGATCCCCGCTTTGCCGCCCCCCAGTAAACGATGAGCACACCGATTTCCGCAGTCCTGCGCGATGCACGTCGCATCGTCGTCAAGGTGGGCTCCAGCCTGGTGACCAATGAGGGCAAGGGGCTCGATGAGCAGGCGATTGGCGAATGGTGTCGCCAGATGGCCCAGTTGGCGCAGGGCGGCCGCGAGGTCATCATGGTCTCCAGCGGCGCGATCGCCGAAGGCATGAAGCGCCTGGGCTGGGCCACCCGCCCCAGCGACGTGCCGGCCTTGCAGGCCGCCGCCGCCGTGGGCCAGATGGGGCTGGCGCAGATGTACGAAACGCAGTTGCGCGCCAACGGCATGGGCAGTGCCCAGGTGCTGCTCACCCATGCCGACCTGGCCGACCGCGAGCGCTACCTCAATGCCCGCTCGACCCTGCTCACTCTGCTGCAGCACCAGGTGCTGCCCGTGATCAATGAAAACGACACGGTGGTCAACGACGAAATCAAGTTCGGCGACAACGATACCCTCGGCGCCCTGGTGGCCAATCTGGTGGAAGCCGACCTGCTGGTCATCCTGACCGACCAGAAGGGCCTCTACACCGCCGACCCGCGCAAGGAACCTGCAGCCACCTTCGTGCACGAAGCGCGGGCCGGTGACCCCGCGCTCGAGGCCATGGCCGGTGGGGCCGGCTCATCGATCGGCAAGGGCGGCATGCTCACCAAAATCCTGGCCGCCAAACGCGCCGCCGGTTCTGGCGCGTCGACCCTGATTGCCTGGGGGCGTGCGCCCGATGCCCTGTTGCGTGTGGCCCGCGGCGAAAATATCGGTACGCTGTTGGTGGCGCAGACCGCCAAGCAACAGGCCCGCAAGCAATGGATGGCCGACCACCTGCAACTGCGCGGCTCGGTCACGGTCGATGCCGGTGCGGCGCACAAACTCTGCACCGAGGGCAAGAGCCTGCTGCCGATTGGCATGACGGGCGTGGAGGGCGATTTCTCGCGTGGCGACGTGATCGCCATCCGCGACGCCCAGGGCGGCGAGATCGCGCGCGGCCTGGCCAACTATGCCGCGGCCGAGGCGCGCCTGCTGTGCCGCAAGCCCTCGCACGAGTTCGAAACGCTGCTGGGCTACACCGCCGAACCCGAGATGGTTCACCGCGACAACCTGATCCTCAGTCGCTGAGTCTTTGCGTCAGCCCTGTGGATTGGGGTCGAAGCTGGCGCCTGGCGGCAGCTCCAGATGCGAGGGCCGTGGCGTGCTGGTCCCGCTGCCGCCTGCTTCGCCGTCCGCACGCGGGCCGCGGTGGCCCCCGCTGCGCAGGTAGCGGTTGTGGCGGTCGTTGCGGGGCAAAAAGCGCACCAGCTCGGTCAACGCCATCTCGTAAACCCCCCGCTTGAACTCGATCACCAGGTCCAGCGGGACCCAGTAGTCGTTCCAACGCCAGGCATCGAATTCCGGGTGGTCGGTGGCGCGCAGGTTGAGGTGGTGGTCACCGACCACCATTTGCAGCAGATACCAGATTTGTTTCTGGCCTTTGTAAAAGCCGCGGGCATCGCGGCGGATGTAGCGGTCCGGCACTTCATAGCGCAACCAGTCGCGGGTTCGGGCCACGATGCGCACATGCTCCGGCAGGAGCCCCACTTCTTCATGCAGCTCTCGGAACATGGCTTGCTCGGGACTCTCGCCCCGGTCGATGCCACCCTGCGGAAACTGCCAGCTGTGGGTGCGGATGCGCTTGCCCCAGAACACTTGGTTTTTCTGGTTGAGCAGAATGATGCCGACGTTGGGCCTGAAGCCTTCACGATCCAGCATAATCAATCCCAAATTTTTCAGTTGAATCCATTATGCACGGCCAAGGCGACGGCGCCCCCGTGGTTACCCTCTAGAACCTTCGTTTTTCGCTCATGAAAGCCTCCCGATTTCTCATTTCCACCCTCAAGGAAGCCCCTGCCGACGCCGAAGTCGTCAGCCACAAGCTGATGATGCGCGCCGGCATGATCAAGAAGCTCGGCGCAGGCATTTACAACTACATGCCCATGGGCCTGCGCGTCATCCGTAAGGTGGAAGCCATCGTGCGCGAGGAGATGGACCGTGCAGGCGCCATCGAGATGACCATGCCGGTGGTGCAACCCGCCGAGCTGTGGCAAGAGACAGGGCGCTTTGAAAAGATGGGGCCGGAGTTGCTGCGCATCCAGGACCGCCATGGCCGGGACTTCGTCGTGCAGCCCACCAGCGAAGAGGTGGTGACCGATGTGGCGCGCCAGGAGTTGCGCAGCCACAAGCAGCTGCCCAAGAACCTCTACCAGATCCAGACCAAGTTCCGTGACGAGCGCCGGCCGCGCTTTGGCCTGATGCGCGGGCGCGAATTCATCATGAAGGACGCCTACAGCTTCGACAAGGACCCGGCCGGGGCCAAGGCCAGTTACCAGAACATGGCCCAGGCCTACCGCAAGATTTTCGACCGCTTTGGCCTGCGCTACCGCGCGGTGGCCGCCGACAGCGGCGCGATTGGCGGCGACCTGTCCGAGGAATTCCAGGTGATCGCTGCCACCGGTGAAGACGCCATCGTGTATTGCCCGAACAGCGACTACGCCGCCAACATCGAAAAGGCCGAGGCGCTGGCGCCCACCGGCCCGCGTGGCGCGGCCAGCCAGGCCATGGCCAAAACCCCCACGCCCGGCAAGAGCACCTGCGAAGACGTGGCCGCGCTGCTGAACGTGCCGCTGTCCACCACCGTCAAATCGCTGGTGCTGGCCACCGACACCTTTGGTGAAGACGGCGTGGTCAGCAAGAGCACGGTCTGGCTGCTGCTGGTGCGCGGCGACCACGACATGAACGAGGTCAAGGTCGGCAAGCTGCCCGGCATGGAAGGGGGCTTTCGCTTTGCCACCCTGGCCGAGATCGAAGACCACTTCGGCTGCAAGCCGGGCTACCTGGGGCCGGTGAACCTGAAAAAGCCGCTCAAGGTGGTGGCCGACCGCGATGTGGCCCTGATGGCCGATTGGATCTGTGGCGCCAACGAGGTCGACTTCCACATGACCGGGGTGAACTGGGGGCGCGACCTGCCCGAGCCCGATCTGGTGGCCGACATCCGCAATGTGGTGGCGGGCGACAAGTCGCCGGATGGCCAAGGCGTGCTGGCGATCGAGCGCGGCATCGAGATCGGCCATGTGTTTTACCTGGGCACCAAATACTCCAAGGCCATGAACGCGACGTTTCTGGGCGAAGACGGCAAGCCCCAGCCCATGGAAATGGGTTGCTACGGCATCGGCATCACCCGCCTGCCGGCGGCGGCGATCGAACAGAACCACGACGAGCGCGGCATCATCTGGCCCGACGCGCTGGCACCGTTCACCGTGGTGGTTTGCCCCATCGGCATGGACCGCAGCGAGGCGGTCAAGCAGGAAGCCGAGCGCATCTACGCCGAGCTGCTGTCGGCAGGGGTGGACGTCATCCTGGACGACCGGGGCGAGCGACCGGGCGCCATGTTTGCCGACTGGGAGCTGATCGGCGTGCCGCACCGCATCACCATCGGTGACAAGGGCCTCAAGGACGGCGTGGTCGAGTACCAGCACCGCCGCGACACCGAAGCCAGCAAACTGGCCGTGTCAGAGGTGCTGGCCCATGTGAAGGGGCGCTTGAGCGCCTGAAGGCCTGAGGGCCTGAGGGCCTGAGGGGGGGCATGCCGGTGGACCGCTATTCCTCGCCCATGCCCGCCAGAAAGCACAAAGCCACCCGAAGGTGGCTTTGATGCGGGGCAGGGGACGGATCAGGCCTTGCCTGCGATGACCTGCTGCAGTTCGCCCGACTCGTACATGTCCATCATGATGTCCGAGCCACCGATGAATTCGCCCTTGATGTAGAGCTGCGGGATCGTCGGCCAGTTGCTGTATTCCTTGATGCCCTGGCGGATCTCGGCGTCGTCGAGCACGTTGACCGTCTTGATCGCCTTGGCGTCGACACCACAGGCCTTCAGGATCTGGATGGCACGGCCTGAGAAACCGCACATGGGGAAGCTGGCGCTGCCTTTCATGAAAAGCAGGATCTCGTTGCCTTTGACAAGTTCGTCGATGCGTTGCTGGGTATCGCTCATGGGGCGCTCCTCTTTTGTTCGATGGCCGGATTATCCCTTGTCCTGCAAAACCCCAGGGCTTTGGAGGTGGAGGGGGCAGTCCATGCGGTGGCGGTGCAAGGGGCTGCTCATGCCCATTGTGCCCCGCTGCAGCGTTCGATGCCGGCCAGGTCATGGCGCGAGCACACGCGCTGCCCACCGGCCTGTGTCAACAGGTCGCGCACGGCTTGGGCCTGGTCATACCCGTGCTCCAGCAGCAGCCAGCCGCCGGGCTGCAGGTGGGCAGGCGCCTGCGCGATGATGGCCCGGATGTCGTCGAGGCCGTCCTGGCCGCTGGCCAGGGCCTGCAGGGGTTCGTGCCGGAGGGCGGCCAGGTGCGGGTCGTCGGCGCGGATGTAGGGCGGATTGGAGACGATCAGGTCAAAGCGGCCGTGCACCCCGGCCAGCCAGTCGCTGTGGATGAAGCGCACCGGCAGGTTCAGGCGCCGGGCATTGGCCTGGGCCACGTCCAGGGCCGCATGGCTCGCATCCACCGCCGTCACGCGCGCCCGCGGGCGTTGCTGCTGCAGGGCCAGGGCGATGGTCCCACTGCCCGTGCCCAGGTCCAGCACCTGCAGGTCTGGGGCCTCGGTGGGTCCACTACGATCGGCAGGGGTGGCGGGGATCAGCTCCAGCGCCCACTCCACCAGGGTTTCCGTGTCCGGGCGCGGGTCCAGCACCCGGCCATCGACCTGCAGGGGCAGACCGAAAAACTCCTTGTGGCCGGTGATGTAGGCCAGTGGCTCGCCCGCCGCGCGGCGTTGCAGCAGGGCATCGATGCGGGCCTGCACCTCGGCCCCGAGTTCGTCTTGGTCGTGAGCGATCAGCCAGGCCCGGTCGTGCAAGGGGCGCCCCAGGGCCAGCAGGTGCAGCCCCTGCGCATCGATGCGCTCGAGCCCCAGGGCCTGCGCGCGCGCCAGGCTTTGCGCCAGGGTCCGGCGTTCCTCGCCAGGCCCGGGCTGCGCAGAACGATCACTCATGGCGCGCCCCCCACTTCCAGCTCGGCCAGCTGCTCGGCTTGGCGTTCGGCCTGCAGCGCAGCGATCACGTCTTGCAGTTCCCCTTCCAGGATGTAGCTCAGCTTGTAGAGCGTGAGGTTGATGCGGTGGTCGGTCAGGCGGCCTTGCGGAAAGTTGTAGGTGCGGATGCGGTCGCTGCGGTCACCGCTGCCGATCAGGCCCTTGCGCAGGGCGGCGTCTTTCGCCGCGCGTGCGCTGCGTTCCTTTTCCTCGATGCGGGCGGCCAGCACCTGCAGGGCCTTGGCCTTGTTGCGGTGCTGCGAGCGGTCGTCCTGGCATTCGGCCACGATGCCGGTCGGCAGGTGGGTGATGCGCACCGCCGAGTCGGTTTTGTTGATGTGCTGCCCCCCCGCGCCGCTGGCCCGGAAGGTGTCGATCCGCAAATCGGCCGGGTTGATCTGCACCGCCTGGGCTTCGTCGGGCTCGGCCAGCACGGCCACCGTGCAGGCGCTGGTGTGGATGCGGCCCTGGGTTTCGGTGGCGGGCACGCGTTGCACGCGGTGACCGCCGGATTCGAAGCGCAGCTGGCCGAACACGCCCTCACCCTCGATGCGCACCACCACCTCCTTGTAGCCGCCCAGCTCACTGGGCGATTCGGACAGCAGCTCCACCTTCCAGCCCTGGCTTTGCGCGTAACGGGTGTACATGCGCAGCAGGTCGCCGGCGAACAAGGCCGACTCGTCGCCCCCTGTGCCCGCACGGATTTCCAGAAAAGCGTTGCGCCCGTCCAGCGGGTCCTTGGGCAGCAGCATGCGCTGCAGTTCGGCTTCCAGCGCCTGCAGCTCGCTGGCGGCTTCGGCCATTTCGTCGCCCGCCAGCGCGTGCATCTCGTCCGATTCGGGCAATTCGGCCTGCATGGCCCGTGCGCTCTCCAGGTCGGCCTGGCGTTGGCGGTAACGGGCGTAGCGCCCCGCCACGGCCGCCACCTCGGCATGTTCGCGCGAGAGCTTCATGAACTGTGGCATGTCGCCCATGATGTCTTCGCGCGAGAGCAGGAAATCCAGCTCGGACAGGCGTTCGGCGTAGCGTTCGAGTTGCTCAAGGAGAAAGGGTTTCATGCGGCGGACCCAGGATGACAAGGGGCCTGGGGCGTCACGGTACCCAGGGCCAGGATCGTGCGCCCTCAGGCGCGGTCATCCCCAGCTAACGCTCTTTGCGCAGAAACAGGCGCTGCACTGTCAGCATGGTCTGCTCGCGGTGCTCCGGGTTGGCGCTGCGCAGCTCGGCCATGGCGCCGTGCATCATCTTCTGCATCAGCCCGCGCGAGAGGGTGTCCAGCACGGCGTCCAGGGGTTCCCCTTTGGCCAGCAGCTTGCGGGCCCGGGCGAGTTCGGCCTCGCGCCAGGCGTCGGCCTGGTCTTGCAATTGCTGGATCAATGGCACCGTGCCGCGCTGGCCCAGCCAGTGGTTGAAGCTCTGCACGCCGGCGTCGATGATGACTTCGGCTTCGCTCACCGCGGCCTGGCGCTGGGCCTGCCCGGTCTGTACCACCGTGGCCAGGTCGTCCACGGTGTAGAGGTAGACGTCTTCCAGGGACTTGACCTCGGGCTCGATGTCGCGCGGGACCGCCAGGTCGACCATGAACATCGGGCTGTGTTTGCGCTTTTTGAGCGCGCGTTCGACGGCGCCCAGACCAATCAGGGGCAGGGTGCTGGCGGTGCAGCTGATGACGGCATCGAACTCGTGCAAGCGATCGGGCAGATCGGCCAGGCGCAGCGTTTCGGCGCCAAAGCGGCTGGCCAGGCTCTGGCCGCGCTCGAGGCTGCGGTTGGCGATCGCGATGGCTTTGGGGTTCCTGGCGGCAAAGTGGGTGACGACCAGTTCGATCATCTCGCCCGCGCCGACAAACAGCACGCGGATGGCCCGCAGGTCTTCGAACAACTGGCTGGCCAGCCGCACCGAGGCGGCCGCCATGCTGATCGAATGCTGGCCAATCTCGGTGGCGCTGCGCACTTCCTTGGCCACCGCAAAACTGCGCTGGAACAACTGGTTGAGTGTGGTGCCCAGGGCGCCGGCTTCTTCGGCGGCGCGCACGGCGTCCTTGAGCTGCCCCAGGATCTGTGCCTCGCCCAGCACCATCGAATCGAGCCCGCTGGCCACCCTAAATGCGTGGCGCGCGGCTTCGTCGCCTTCGAGCAGGTAGGTGTGCGACTGCAGTTCCTGGGGGCTCACGCCCCCGGTGCGGGCCAGCCAGTGCAGGGTGTCGTGGGGCGACGCCTGGCTGGCGGCGCAGTAGATCTCGGTGCGGTTGCAGGTCGAGAGGATGGCGGCCTCGGGCGCCTCGCTGGTCTTGACCGCCAGCTCCTGCCGCAGCCGGTGCAGGGTGGGGGCCAACTGGTCGACGGCGAACGCAAAACGGCCGCGCATATCCAGCGGCGCGGTCGTGTGGTTCAATCCCAGGGTCCAGACAGCCATGTGCGCATTATAAAAAGGGCATGGCCAAGTTGTCAGGTTTAATTGACAGATTTTCTGGGGTCCCGCCCGGCCTGCCGCCCAGGTGTCCCGGTTTTTGAGCCTTTTTGCAATGACTTTTGCCCAATCGTTGTTCCATTTGGCCAATTTTGTGCTGCCGGCCCTGGCCCTGGCCGTCCTCATGCCCCTGGCCGGCCGCTGGGTGATGGGGCGTGCGGGCGTGGCCTGGTGGCGACGGGTGTTTTGGCATGCGGTGGTGGGCAGCCTGGTCTTGCTGGCCGGTCTGGTGTTGCAGGGCCACGACGGCCGCATGGCCACCTATGCCGCCCTGCTGCTGGTGGCGGCCAGCCTCGAATGGCTGTTGCACCGCGGCTGGCGCGGTTGATGGCTTGCATGAAAGAAAGGTACAAGATGAAAACATGGATGCACCGCCTGGCTTGTGCCATCGGTTTGCTCTTCGGCGCCGTCTCGATGGCACAGACGTTTCCCCACAAGCCTGTGCGCATCGTGATCGGCTTTCCCGCAGGGGGGCCGCTGGACCAGCATGCCCGCCTGCTGTCGGATCGGCTGCAGGCGCAGCTGGGACAACCCGTGATCATCGACTACAAGGCCGGTGCCGGTGGCACGGTGGGTGCGCAGGAGGTGATGAAAGCGCCCCCCGACGGCCACACCCTGATGCTGGCCAACACCGGGGTGATGGTGATCAACCCGGCGCTCTACAGCAAGTTGCCCTACCAGACCCTCAAGGACTTTGTGCCTGTGGCGCGCACCGCCATGCAGCCCCTAGCCTTTCTCGTTCACCCCAAGGTGCCCGTGAACACCTTGCCCGAATTCATTGACTATGCCCGGGCGCGGCCGGGCCAGATCAACTACGGATCGGCGGGCAATGGGGGCAGCAGCCACCTGGTGCCCGAAATGCTCAAGAGCGCCACCGGCATCTTCATGGTCCACATTCCCTACCGGGGCAGTGCCCCGGCCTTCACCGACCTGATGGCCGGGCAGGTCCAGTTCATGGCCGAAAGCATTCCGCAGGCGGCGCAGTACCACAAGCAGGGCAAGGTGCGGGCGCTGGCGGTGACCAGCCGTGAACGCAACCCGGCCCTGCCGGAGGTGCCGACGGCGATCGAGTCCGGTTTGCGCCACTTCGAGGTGGTCGGTTTTTATGGCTTTCTGGCCCCTGCGGGGACGCCCCGGGACGTGGTTCAGCGCCTGAGCGAGGCTTTCCGTGCCGTGCTGACCCAGCCCGACACCAGGAGCCGCATGGTGGCCCAGGGGGCCGACCCCGCTTTCCTGGGGGCTGAGGACTTTGCCCGCTATCTGCAAGCCGAAATGCCCCGCTGGGCCGAGGTGGTAAAAAATTCCGGCGCCAAGCTCGACTGAAGACCGTCCCCCGGCCCGGCGGGGAGGCCCCACACCCGGCGCGTGATTGCTGCACTGCGGTAACATTCAACCCCAGCCCAGAGGCCCGTTCGCGGCCGGTGCTGGCTGTTGCAGCCCACCCCTTATGAATGCACCCACCACCCTCCAGCACCTGATGCAGGCCGAATCGGATTCGCCGCGTCTGCGTGAGATTCCCTACAACTACACCAGCTTCTCGGACCGCGAAATCGTCATCCGTCTACTGGGCCAGACCGCTTGGGATCTCCTCAACCAGCTGCGTCAGGAGCGTCGCACCGGCCGTTCGGCCCGCATGCTGTACGAAGTCCTGGGCGACATCTGGGTGGTCGAGCGCAACCCTTACCTGCAGGATGACCTGCTGGACAACCCCGCTCGCCGCAAGCTGCTGGTCGATGCCTTGAACCACCGCCTGGGCGAGGTGCAAAAGCGCCGCACCCCCGAGCAGGACGCGGCCCGCGACGCGCTGGTCGGCCAGCTGCTGACCCTGGCCCGCGAGGCGGTGGGGCAGTTCAATGAACGCTTTGCCCGCCGCACGGAGCTGCGGCGCAAGGTGCAGCGGGTGCTCGGGCGGCTGACCGCCAAGGACAACATCAAGTTCGACGGCCTCTCGCGCGTGAGCCACGTGACCGACGCCACCGACTGGCGGGTGGAATACCCGTTTGTGGTGCTCACCCCCGACACCGAAGCCGAGATGGCCGGCCTCGTGAAAGGCTGCATCGAGCTGGGCCTGACCATTGTTCCGCGCGGCGGTGGCACCGGTTACACCGGCGGCGCGATCCCGCTGACCTGGAAGAGCGTGGTCATCAACACCGAAAAACTCGAGGCCATGACCGAGGTCGAAGTGCTCGAGCTGCCGGGCGTGGACCACCCGGTGCCCACCATCTGGACCGAAGCCGGCGTGGTCACCCAGCGCGTGGCCGACGCGGCCGAGCGCGGGGGCTTTGTCTTCGCGGTCGACCCGACCTCGGCCGAAGCTTCCTGCATTGGCGGCAACATCGCCATGAACGCCGGTGGCAAGAAGGCGGTGCTCTGGGGCACGGCCCTGGACAACCTGGCCAGCTGGCGCATGGTCACCCCCGATGCCGAATGGCTCGATGTGGTGCGCATGGACCACAACCTGGGCAAGATCCACGACGCCCCATTCGCCACTTTCGAGCTGCGCTACTTCAAGGCCGATGGCAAGACGCCGCTGCGCACCGAGACCCTGCGCATCCCGGGCGCCACCTTCCGCAAGGAAGGCCTGGGCAAGGATGTGACCGACAAGTTCCTGAGCGGCCTGCCGGGCGTGCAAAAAGAAGGCTGCGATGGCCTGATCACCAGCGCCCGCTGGGTGGTGCACCGCATGCCCGAGCACACCCGCACCGTCTGCCTGGAGTTCTTTGGCCATGCCCGCAATGCCGTGCCGAGCATCGTCGAGATCAAGGACTTCATGTTCGCCGAGCAAAAGCGCACGGGCACCGTGCTGGCCGGTCTCGAACACCTGGACGACCGCTATTTGCGCGCCGTGGGCTACACCACCAAGAGCAAGCGCGGCGGTTTTCCCAAGATGGTGCTGATCGGCGACATCGCCGGTGACGACGCCGACGCCGTGGCCAAAGCCACCTCGGAAGTCGTGCGCATCGCCAACTCGCGCAGCGGCGAGGGCTTCATTGCCATCAGCGCCGATGCGCGCAAGAAATTCTGGGCCGACCGCAAGAAGACGGCGGCCATCAGCCGCCACACCAATGCCTTCAAGGTCAACGAAGACGTGGTGATCCCGCTGCCGCGCATGGCCGAGTACACCGACGGCATCGAGCGCATCAACATCGAACTGAGCCTGCGCAACAAGCTCAAGCTCTGCGCCGAACTCGAGGCCTTCCTGACCCGTGGCAACCTGCCGCTGGGCAAGGTCGAAGACGCCAGCGAAATGCCTTCGGCCGAACTGCTCGAAGAGCGCGTGGCCCAGGCCCTGTCGGTGGTGCGCGATGTGCGTGACCTCTGGCAGAACTGGCTCACGCGGGCGGACGAGCTCTTCCCGCAACTGCAGGACCACACCCTGCGGGCAAGCTGGAAGACGCAGATCCGCACGCCGCTGCAAGACATCTTCTCGGGCTCGGCCTTCGGGCCCATCCTGTCCGAGGTCAATGCCATCCACCAGCGCGTGCTCAAGGGCCGCGTCTGGGTCGCACTGCACATGCACGCCGGCGATGGCAACGTCCACACCAACATCCCGGTCAACTCCGACAACTATGAGATGCTGCAGACCGCGCACGAAGCGGTGGCCCGCATCATGGTGCTGGCGCGCAGCCTGGACGGCGTGATTTCGGGCGAGCACGGCATCGGCATCACCAAGCTGGAATTCCTGACCGACGCCGAGCTGGCCAATTTCACCGCCTACAAGGCCAAGGTGGACCCCGAAGGCCGCTTCAACAAGGGCAAGCTGCTGCGTGGCGAAGCGCTGAGCCAGCTGGGCGCGGATGTGCATGCGGCCGACCTCTCGCACGCCTACACCCCCAGCTTTGGCCTGATGGGCCACGAGTCGCTGATCATGCAGCAGTCGGACATTGGCGCCATTGCCGACAGCGTCAAGGACTGCCTGCGCTGCGGCAAATGCAAGCCGGTGTGCGCCACCCATGTGCCGCGGGCGAACCTCTTGTACTCCCCGCGCAACAAGATCCTGGCCACCTCCTTGCTGATCGAGGCCTTCCTCTACGAGGAGCAGACCCGGCGCGGCATTTCGGTCAAGCACTGGCAGGATTTCGAGGACGTGGCCGACCACTGCACCGTCTGCCACAAATGCTACACGCCCTGTCCGGTCAAGATCGACTTTGGCGACGTGACCATGAACATGCGCAACCTGCTGCGCAAGATGGGACAAAAGAGCTTCCGCCCGGGCAATGCGGCCGCCATGTTCATGCTCAATGCCACCAACCCCGAGACCATCAAGCTCGCCCGCACGCTGATGGTGGATGTGGGCATGAAGGCCCAGCGCTGGGCGGCCGACCTGTTCAAGGGGCTGGCCCGCAAGCAGACCAGTGCGCCCCCGGCCACCGTGGGTACTGCGCCGATCAAGGAGCAGGTGATCCACTTCGTCAACAAGAAGATGCCGGGCAACCTGCCCAAGAAGACCGCCCGTGCCCTGCTCGACATCGAGGACAAGGACTACGTGCCGATCATCCGCAACCCGCAGCGCACCACGCCCGAGACGGAGGCGGTGTTCTACTTCCCGGGCTGCGGCTCTGAGCGCCTGTTCAGCCAGGTCGGCCTGGCCACCCAGGCCATGCTCTGGCACGCCGGGGTGCAGACGGTGCTGCCGCCGGGCTACCTGTGCTGCGGCTACCCGCAGCGCGGTTCGGGCCAGTTCGACAAGGCCGAGAAGATGATCACCGACAACCGGGTGCTCTTCCACCGCGTGGCCAACACCCTCAACTACCTCGACATCAAGACGGTGGTGGTCAGCTGCGGCACCTGCTATGACCAGCTGCAGGGCTACAAGTTCGAAGAGATCTTCCCCGGCTGCCGCATCGTCGACATCCACGAATACCTGCTGGAAAAGGGCATCACCCTCACGCCCGAGCAGGCCGGGGCCTACCTCTACCACGACCCCTGCCACACGCCGATGAAGCAGCAGGACCCGATGAAGACCGTCAAGGCGCTGGTGGGCGAGCAGGTGCTCAAGTCCGAGCGCTGCTGTGGCGAATCGGGCACCCTGGGCGTCACGCGCCCCGATGTCTCGACCCAGGTGCGTTTCCGCAAGGAAGAAGAAATCCGCAAGGGCGAGGTCGCTCTGCGCGCCAGCGGCGCCGTGGCCGCCCAGGACAACGTCAAGATCCTGACCAGCTGCCCCAGCTGCCTGCAGGGCCTCTCCCGCTACGGCAATGACCTGCAAAACGGCCTCCTGGAAGCCGACTACATCGTGGTCGAGATGGCCCGCCACATCCTGGGTGAAAACTGGATGCCCGAGTACGTGCAACGCGCCAACGACGGCGGCATTGAGCGCGTGCTGGTCTGAACCTCTGGAGCAACACCATGGCTGGTTTGAAAAAGGACACCCCGGCGCCCGAGTCTTTGACCCTGCACGGCGCTTCGCGCGTGCTGGAGATCGGTTTCGCCGACGGCGCGCAATTTCGCATCCCCTTCGAGCTGATGCGGGTCTACTCGCCTTCGGCCGAGGTGCAGGGCCATGGCCCGGGGCAGGAAGTGCTGCAGACCGGCAAGCGCAACGTGGCCATCGTCGACATCGAGCCGGTGGGCAACTACGCGGTCAAGCCCACGTTTTCCGATGGGCACGACTCGGGCCTGTTCACCTGGGAGTACCTGTACTTTTTGGGCGCCCAGCAAAACGAGCTTTGGGCCGATTACGAACAGCGCCTGCAGGCGGCCGGCATGGGCCGTGACGACCCCATGCCCGAGAAGGGCGGCGGCGCCTGCGGACACCACCATTGAAAGCGCGCCCATGAGCAGCACCCACTTCGGCTTCAAAACGGTTGATGAAAAAGACAAGGCCCGCCATGTGCGGGGTGTCTTCGATTCGGTCGCGTCCCGCTACGACGTGATGAACGATCTGATGTCGATGGGGCTGCACCGCGTCTGGAAGGCCTACACCGTGCAGGTGGCCAACCTCAAGGAAGGCGACCAGGTGCTCGACATCGCCGGCGGCACCGGCGATCTGGCGATGGCCTTTGCCAAAAAGGTCGGGGCCAGCGGCCGCGTGGTGCACACCGACATCAATGAGGCCATGCTCTCGACCGGGCGTGACCGCCTGCTCAACCACGGCATCGTGCTGCCCACCCTGGTGTGCGACGCCGAGAAGCTGCCCTTCCCGGACCAGCACTTCAACCTGGTCAGCGTGGCGTTTGGTCTGCGCAACATGACGCACAAGGATGTGGCCCTGGCCGAGATGTGCCGGGTACTCAAGCCGGGCGGCAAGCTGCTGGTGCTGGAGTTCTCCAAAGTGGCCAAGCCACTGGAAAAGGCTTACGACTGGTACAGCTTCAACATCCTGCCCCACATGGGCCAGCTGGTGGCGGGCGACGCCGACAGCTACCGTTACCTGGCCGAGTCGATCCGCATGCACCCCGGCCAGGAAGAGCTGAAAGCCCTCATGAAAAATGCCGGATTTGGGCATGTGGATTTTCACAATCTGAGCGCGGGGGTGGTAGCCTTGCATGTCGGTATCAAATGTTGAACAGGTGCCGTCTGTTTTCATACTGATCGGAGACAACGTGAAAAAGTTACTTCCACTGATGCTCGCTGCTGTCATGGCGCTGGGCAGCCTGAACGCAGAAGCCGCTCGCCGCATGGGCGGTGGTAAATCCGTGGGCCAGCAGTCGAATAACGTCACCCAGCGCGAGGCGGTGCGTCCGCAGGCGCCTGCGGCCCCTGCGCAACAGACCGCCCCCGCTACCGCCACCAAACCCACTGCTGCTCCTGCACCGGCGGCTGCCGCCGGCAAGAAGCCCTGGGGCGCCATGCTCGGTGGCCTGGCCGCGGGTCTGGGTCTGGCCTGGCTGGCCCACTCGCTGGGCTTTGGGGAAGCCTTTGGCAACATCCTGCTGGTGATCCTGCTGGGCGTGGTGGCCATGGCCGTGATCGGCATGATCCTGCGCAAGCGCCAGGGCAGCACGGGCTCCTCGCCCATGGCGTATGAGGCGGCCGGTGCCGGCGCCGGCGCCCAGCAGCCGACCACCTTCAGGCAATACAACCCCGCCAACGTCGGCAACGACGCTTCGGCCCGCCCCTGGGAAGCGCAAAACACCAATTTCGATGCCAGCCCCGCTTCTTCGGGCAGCATGATCGGCGCCGGTCTGCGTGGCCCGCAAGGCTGGGGCGTTCCAGACGGCTTCGATGCCGATGGTTTTGTGGACGCCGCCAAGCGCAACTTCATCACCCTGCAGGACGCCTGGGACCGTTCGGACATCGGCATGCTGCGCTCCATGATGACCGACGCCATGCTTTCCGAGATCCGCAGCCAGCTGGCCGAGCGCGAGGCGCAGTTCCCGGGCCAGGCCAACAAGACCGAGGTGGTCATGCTTGAAGCCCAACTGCTGGGCATCGAGGACATGGACGATGCCTACATGGCCAGCGTCGAGTTCAACGGCATGATCCGCGAGGAGCCCTCGGCCGGCCCGAGCCCCTTCCGCGAAGTCTGGAACATGACCAAGCCCAAGAACGGCGGCAGCGGCTGGCTCGTGGCTGGCGTGCAGGCCCTGCAATAAGTCACAGGCGCCCGTCAGGACGCGGCTTTCGGGAATAATCGGGGACTATGGCAACACAGTCCCCTTTTTCATGGGCCGCGCAGGCCGTTGCAGGTCTGAAGCCCCCCGCCTGGGTGGTGGACGAGACCCTCAACCGGCTGGTGCTTTTCCTCAACCACGTGCTCATGAGCGAACCCGAGGCCATGCGCCGCCTGGCCCGCCAGCAAGGCCAGCGCATCGAGCTGGTCTGGCAGGACCAGTCGCTGCAGCTGCAGGCCACGCCCGCCGGGCTGCTCGAGCGCGGTCAGTTCAGCGCGTTCGACCTGCGCCTGACGGTCACCGAAGCCTCGCCTCTGGAGGTGCTCTCGGCGCTGGCGCGCGGCGACAAACCCAAGGTCCGCATCGAAGGCGATGTGCAGCTGGCCGCTGAGGTCAACTGGCTGATCGACCATGTCCGCTGGGATGCCGAGGAGGACCTGGCCCGCCTGATCGGGGATGCGCCGGCCCACACGCTGGCGGTGCTCGGTCGCCAGGCCCTGGCCGCGATCCGCAGCTTTGTGGCCAGCCGCTCGACGGCTACCGCAGGTGGTACGGCATGAGCCGCCTGGCGCGCGGCGCTTTCATTGTCTTCATTGTCCTGCGCTACGGGCTGGATGAGCTGGTCCTCTCCTCCTTTCGGCACCCCTGGCTGCGTCTGCTCACGCGTTGCCTGACCATCGGTCGCAACCTGCGTTCCCCGCGCGGCGTGCGCTTGCGCGAAGCCCTCGAGCGCCTGGGCCCGATCTTTGTCAAGTTCGGTCAGGTCTTGTCCACCCGGCGCGACCTGTTGCCCCACGACATCGCCGAAGAGCTGGCCCGCCTGCAGGACCGCGTGCCGCCGTTCCCCTCCGAGGTGGCGGTGGCCAGCATCGAGCGGGCCTTTGGCCGACCGGTCGACCAGATCTTTGAACAGTTCGAGCGCGAGCCGGTCGCCAGCGCCTCGATCGCGCAGGTCCACTTCGCCCGCGTGCGGACCCGGGACGGGCAGCTGCGCGATGTGGCGGTCAAGGTGCTGCGGCCCGGCATGCTGCCGGTGATCGAAAAAGACCTCGCCCTGATGCGCCTGATGGCCGGCTGGGTCGAGCGCCTGAGCGACGACGGCAAACGGCTCAAGCCGCGCGAGGTGGTGGCCGAGTTCGACAAATACCTGCACGACGAGCTCGACCTCGTCCGCGAAGCGGCCAACGCCGCCCAGCTTCGGCGCAATATGGAAGACCTCGGCCTGGTGCTGATCCCCGAGATGTTCTGGGATTTCTGCCATCCCGAGGTGATCGTGATGGAGCGCATGAAGGGCGTGCCGATCAGCCAGGTCGAGCAGCTGCGCCAGGTGGGGGTCGACATCCCCAAGCTGGCCCGCGACGGGGTGACGATCTTCTTCACCCAGGTTTTTCGCGACGGCTTTTTCCACGCCGACATGCACCCGGGCAACATCCAGGTCAGCCTGGACCCCTCGACCTTTGGCCGCTACATCTCGCTGGACTTCGGCATTGTGGGCACGCTCACCGAGTACGACAAGGAATACCTGGCCCAGAACTTCACGGCCTTTTTCCGTCGCGACTACAAGCGCGTGGCCGAACTGCACATCGAATCGGGCTGGGTGCCGGCCAGCACCCGGGTGGACGAGCTCGAAGCCGCCATCCGTGCGGTGTGCGAGCCCTACTTTGACCGCCCGCTCAAGGAGATCTCGCTGGGCATGGTGCTCATGCGCCTGTTCCAGACCTCGCGGCGTTTCCATGTCGAGATCCAGCCGCAGCTGGTGCTGCTGCAAAAAACCCTGCTCAACATCGAAGGCCTGGGCCGCCAGCTCGACCCGGAGCTGGACCTCTGGAGCACGGCCAAGCCCTTCCTCGAGAAATGGATGCTCGAACAGGTCGGCCCGCAGCGCCTGTGGCGTGAGCTCAAGGCCCAGGCGCCCCAGTACGCCAAGCTGCTGCCTCAGCTGCCCCGCCTGCTGAGCGACTACCTTCAGCAAAACCGCCGCACGGACTCGCGGCAGGCCGAGCTCTTGCTCGCCGAGCAGCGGCGCACCAATGCCCTGCTGCAGATCCTCGTCTATCTGGCTGTGGGCTTTGTCGCCAGCCTTTTGCTGTTGCAAGTCTGGCAACACCTTCAGTTGTTTTTCCCCTGACTCTCAATCCTCAAGGAGACCCTCATGCTGGTGACCTTTGTCGTGGCTTACCTGATGGTGACCGTGGCCATTGGGCTGCTGGCCGCCCGTCGTGTGCACGGGGCCAAGGACTATCTGGTGGCCGGGCGCAGCCTGCCGCTGTACATGAACGTGGCCACGGTGTTTGCCACCTGGTTTGGTGCAGAGACCGTGTTGGCAGTTTCAGCGACCTTTGCCAAGGATGGTCTCCACGGTATTCCGGGAGACCCCTTCGGTGCAACGGTCTGCCTGGTGCTGGCCGCACTCTTGTTCTCGCGGCTTTTCTACCGTCTGAACCTGCTGACCATCGGCGATTTCTACAAAGTGCGCTATGGCAAATCGGTCGAAGTCTTGACCAGTGTGGCCATCGTGCTGTCTTACCTGGGCTGGACGTCCGCGCAGCTGACAGCGCTTGGTTTGATCATCCACGTGCTCTCATCCGGCGCGATTGCGCTCAATACCGCCATCATCATTGGTGCAGCCGTGGTGCTGGTCTACACCGTTTTTGGGGGCATGTGGTCGGTGGCCTTCACCGATCTTTTCCAGAGCGTCGTGATCGTGATTGGCCTCGTGCTGGTGGCCCTGCTGGTGGGTGAGAATGCCGGCGGCTTTGACAAAGTGCTGGCCCAGGCCAGTGCCGAGGGCAAATTCGTGATGTTCCCTGCCGACATGGATGCGGCGGGATGGTGGGCCATGGCGGGCGCTTTCTTTGCCTTTGCTTTTGGTTCGATTCCTCAGCAGGACGTCTTTCAGCGCATGACCAGTGCCAAGGATGAGAAGACCGCCAGGCGCGGCACGCTGATTGGCGGACTGCTGTACTTTGTCATTGCCTTCGTCCCGATCTACATCGCTTACGCGGCCCTGGTGGCCCATCCCGAGCTCAAGGGCCTGTTCGATTCGGAAGACGCCCGGGAGATTCAGCGCATCCTGCCCGACCTCGTGCTGGGGAAGATGCCCATGTGGGCGCAGATCATGTTCTTTGGGGCCTTGCTTTCGGCCATTTTGTCGACTGCCAGCGGCGCTTTGTTGGCGCCCACCGCCACCTTCACAGAAAACGTGCTGCGCCCCTTCGTGCCGAACATGTCCGACAGGCAGTTTCTGCTGCTGCTCAGGGTCATCTTGGTGACCTTCAGCGCCTGCGCCCTGCTGTTTGCCCTCAACAGCAACAGCACCATGTATGAAATGGTGCAAAACGCTTACAACGTCACGCTCACCGGCGCCTTTGTACCGCTGGTCGCAGGCGCTTTCTGGAAGCGTGCCAACACCCAGGGGGCACTGTTTTCTGTGGTGTTGGGCATTGGCACCTGGCTGGGCGCCAACACGGTGGCGGCCGACGCTTTGGTTCCCCCCAATCTGGTCGGTCTGATGGCCTCTGTGATCGGCATGGTGCTGGGTTCTCTGGCGCCCACCCTGATTGCGCAGCGGGGGCAGAGCATCGAATCCGCACTCAAACATGCTTCGCACCACGCTGACAAAGGCTGAGCCGGGCGGCCGATGCGCCGGGCGGCGTGCTTGACTTCAGGCCCGCCGCCTATAATTGAGGGTTTTCGATCCCCCTTCCGAACGAGCCCTCACCATGCCCATTTACGCCTACAAGTGTGAGTCCTGTGGCCATGCCAAGGACGTTCTGCAAAAGATCTCCGACGCCCCGCTGACCGACTGTCCGGCCTGTGGCCAGCCCAGCTTCAGCAAACAGCTGACCGCCGCCGGCTTTCAGCTCAAGGGCTCGGGCTGGTATGTGACCGATTTCCGGGGTGGCTCGGGCGGCACGGCCGCCGCCGCCGCCAGCGGCGCGGCCGCGGCCAGCACCGCCCCGGCCACCGACAGCGGTGCCTCCTCCAGCAGCAGCGAGAGCACGGCCGCCACCACCACCGCTGCCGGTGGCAGCTGCGGCACCGCCTGCGCCTGCCATTGAGTTGCCCCCACTGAAACCCCCCATGAGCAAAAAAACCCACAGCTTCAAGCAATACTTCATCACCGGATTGCTGGTGTGGCTGCCCATGGGCATCACGGTCTGGGTGCTGACCTGGCTGGTTGGCCTGTTCGACGGCATCTTCCTGACGGTGCTGCAGGCGGCAGACCGGGTGATCCCGGGCATGCACGCCCTGGCCGAGCAGCTCAGCGGTGTGCCGGGCCTGGGGGTGGTTCTGGTTGCCCTGGTTTTTCTGGTGTCGGGTGTTTTCGTCACCAATATTTTTGGCCAATGGTGGCTGCGCAAGTGGGACGGTCTGATGAACCGCATCCCGGTGGTGCGCAGCATCTACACCAGCGTCAAGCAGGTGGCCGACACGCTTTTTTCGGGCAGCGGCAATGCCTTCTCGAAGGCGCTTTTGGTGCAGTACCCGCGCCAGGGCGCCTGGACGATTGCCTTTCTCACCGGCAAGCCGGGGGGCACGGTGGCCCAGCATTTCGACCAGCCGATGGTCAGCGTCTATGTGCCCACCACACCCAACCCGACCTCGGGCTTCTTCCTGATGATGCCCCAAAGCGATGTCATCGAGCTCGACATGTCGGTTGACGATGCGCTCAAGTACATCATCTCCATGGGCGTGGTGGTGCCCGGTGGCCCGGAGAACCCGGCCATCAAAAGCCACTGAGCACGCCACCCTTTAGCCCCCGGACACCCGTGTGTGTCCTCCAACCAAGAGTCAAGAAATGTCTTCGATGCGTACTACCTACTGCGGTCTGGTGACCGAAGCCCTGCTGGGCCAGACCGTCACGCTGTGCGGTTGGGTCAACCGCCGCCGTGACCACGGGGGCGTGATTTTCGTGGACCTGCGCGACCGCGAAGGCTACGTACAGGTGGTCTGCGATCCCGACCGTCCCGACATGTTCAAGATCGCCGAAGGCCTGCGCAACGAGTTCTGTGTGCAGATCAAGGGCCTGGTGCGCGCGCGCCCCGAGGGCACGACCAACGACAACCTCAAGAGCGGCAAGATCGAAGTGCTGTGCCACGAGATGACGGTGCTCAACCCGTCTGTCACGCCGCCCTTCCTGCTCGACGACGACAACCTCTCGGAGACCACGCGCCTGACGCACCGGGTGCTGGACCTGCGCCGCCCCTACATGCAAAACAACCTGATGCTGCGCTACCGCGTGGCCATGGAAGTGCGCAAGTACCTCGACGAGAACGGCTTCATCGACATCGAAACGCCGATGCTCACCAAGAGCACGCCTGAAGGCGCGCGCGACTACCTGGTGCCCAGCCGTGTGCACGATGGCCAGTTCTTTGCGCTGCCGCAGTCGCCGCAGCTCTTCAAGCAGCTCTTGATGGTGGCCGGCTACGACCGCTACTACCAGATCACCAAGTGCTTCCGTGACGAAGACCTGCGCGCCGACCGCCAGCCCGAATTCACCCAGATCGACATCGAGACCTCCTTCCTCACCGAAGAAGACATCCGCGCGATGTTCCAGGGCATGATCAAGCACGTCTTTCACAAGACGATGAACATCGACCTGGGCGAGTTCCCCATCATGCCCTACAGCGAAGCCATGTTCCGCTTCGGCTCGGACAAGCCCGATCTGCGCGTCAAGCTCGAATTCACCGAGCTGACCGAAGTCATGAAGGATGTGGACTTCAAGGTCTTCAGCACCCCCGCCACCACCCCTGGTGGCCGCGTGGTGGCCCTGCGCGTGCCGGGTGGCGCTGAGATGAGCCGCGGCGAGATCGATGGCTACACCGAATTCGTCAAGATCTACGGCGCCAAGGGCCTGGCCTGGATCAAGGTCAATGACGTCAGCACGGGCCGCGATGGCCTGCAATCGCCCATCGTCAAGAACATCCACGACGCCGCCATCGCCGAGATCCTGCGCCGCACGGGTGCGCAAAACGGCGACATCCTGTTCTTCGGTGCCGACAAGGCCAAGATCGTCAACGACGCCATCGGCGCGCTGCGCCTGAAAATCGGCCACAGTGAGTTTGCCAAGAAGAGCGGCCTGTTCGAAGACCGCTGGGCCCCGCTGTGGGTGGTCGACTTCCCGATGTTCGAATACGACGAAGACGAAGACCGCTGGAACGCCGTGCACCACCCCTTCACCGCCCCCAAGGACGGCCACGAGGACTACATGGACACCGACCCGGGCCGCTGCATCGCCAAGGCCTACGACATGGTGCTCAATGGCTGGGAGCTCGGTGGCGGCTCGGTGCGTATCCACCGCGCCGAGGTGCAGAGCAAGGTGTTCTCGGCCCTGAAGATTTCGCCCGACGACGCCCAGCTCAAGTTCGGCTTCCTGCTGGACGCGCTGCAGTACGGTGCGCCCCCGCACGGTGGCCTGGCTTTCGGTCTGGACCGCCTGATCACGCTGATGACCAAGGCCGAGTCGATCCGCGACGTGATCGCCTTCCCCAAGACCCAGCGCGCCCAGTGTCTGCTCACCCAGGCCCCGAGCCCGGTGGACGAGAAGCAGCTGCGCGAACTGCACATCAAGCTGCGCAATCCGGCCGCCGCAGCCTGAGCGTCAAGCGCCAAGGCCAAACGCCACCTGCGGGTGGCGTTTTTTTTGAGGCTCAGGCCAGAAGGGTCTGGCTGCGCCAGTCCAGCTGGGGGTCTGCCTCGTAGTCGGCCACCAGCCAGGCCCGCGAAGGGTGCTCGGCGGCTTCCTCCAAAAACTCGCGGATCAGGCGTGCGGACGGGATGTCCAGCGCCGCATATGGCTGATCGATGCAGGTGATGGATGCCCCACTGGCGAGCAGACCCACCAGTGCCACCTTGCGCCGACTGCCGGTGGAGAGCATGAACAGGTGCTTGCCCAGATGGTCGGACACGCCTAGCGCATCCGACAGATCGGCCTGCAGCTCGGCGTTCCAGCGCGGGCAGCGCGATTGCAGTTGGGCCCACACCGCTTCGGGGGTGTGTTCATCGTGCTCGGGCAGGCGCAGGTCGAGCCAGAGGGCGTCGGCCGTGCTTTCGCTGAGCTCGCGCAACAGCCGGGTTTTGCCAGCGCCTTCATCGCCCGTGACCGCGTTCAGGCCGGGCAGGATGCGCAGGCCTTGCCATTCCAGAAGGGGCGCGACATCGGGGGTGTTGATGACCTGATTCCACATGCCTGTGATGCTAACAGCGGCTCATTAGAATGAAAAAATGGCGGTCTCCGAGCGCTCCTACAAAATCCCACAGTCCGTGCTGGTGGTCATTCACACGCCCGCACTGGAGGTGCTGCTGATCCGCCGCGCCGATGCCGGCACCTGGCAGTCGGTCACGGGCAGCAAGGACCAGCCCGAGGAAAGCTGGTGGGACACGGCGGTGCGCGAGGTGCACGAGGAAACCGGCATCGATGCGCGGACACCGCCATGCCGCCTGCAAGACTGGGGCCTGGAGAACATCTACGACATTTACCCGGCGTGGCGCTGGCGCTACCCGCCCGGCGTGAGCCGCAACACCGAACGGGTGTTCGGGCTGCAGGTCCCTGGCGCCCTGCCCGTGGTCTTGAGCCCGGCAGAGCACACCGCCCACCAGTGGCTGCCCTGGCGCGAGGCTGCCGACACCGTGTTCTCGCCCTCCAACGCCGAAGCCATCCTGATGCTCCCGCGCATGCTGGAGCAGGCGCCATGATCGGCTCGCCGCAAGAACACCCGGTGTTGCGCGTGGCCACCTGGAACATCCACAAGGGGGTGCAGGGCCTGGGGCCGGGCAAGCGGCTGGAGATCCACAACATTGGCCACGCCATCGAGCAACTCGATGCCGACCTGGTCTGCCTGCAAGAGGTGCGGCTGATGAACCGCCGCGAGCAGCGGCGCTTTGCCCATTGGCCCGAGCAACCGCAGGCGGATTTTCTGGCCCCCGAGGGCTACGAGCCGGTCTACCGCAGCAACGCCATCACGCGCCATGGCGAGCACGGCAACGCACTGCTCTCGCGCTGGCCGGTGCTCTCGCACCAGCACCAGGACATGTCGGACCACCGCTTCGAGCAGCGCGGGCTGCTGCATGCCGAAGTCCGGCTGGCCGGCTGCAAGGTGCATGTGATGGTGGTGCACCTGGGGCTGATCCCGGGCAGTCGCGAGCGTCAGGTGGCCCAGCTCAAGGCCTACATTGGCCGCGAAATCGCGGCCGACGAGCCGGTCATCTTGGCGGGCGATTTCAACGACTGGGGCGGGCGACTGACCCGTTTGCTGTCCAAGGCCGGGCTGCACGAATTTGTGGGGCCGCGCACGCCCACCTACCCCTCGCGCCTGCCCTTGACCCAGCTCGACCATGTCTACGCCCGTGGCCTGCGGGCGGTCTCGGTGATGGTGCCGCAAGGCCCCATCTGGCGCCGCATGTCGGACCATCTGCCGCTGGTGGCCGAATTCGCCTGGAGCTGAGCCTTGCGCCACACGCCTGCCCTGACCGATGGCCACCAACTGCGCCTGATCGAAAGTGGCGAGGCCTACTTTCGCTGCCTGATCGAGGCCATCGACCAGGCGCGCTCGCAGGTGCAGCTCGAAACCTACATCTTCCATTTCCATGGGGCGGCACTCGGCGTGGCCCGGGCCCTCGAACGGGCCGCGCGGCGGGGCGTGCGGGTGTGGCTGGTGGTCGACGGGGTAGGCACCGGCCGCCTGCCCCCGGAGTGGGCCAAGCGCTTTGAGCAGGCCGGGGTGGAGTGCCGCATTTATTCGCCCTTGGGTACGCTCGGCCTGCTGATTCCCAGCCGCTGGCGGCGCTTGCACCGCAAGCTGGCCATGATCGACGGGCAGCTGGCCTTTTGCGGGGGCATCAACCTGATGGACGACTGGTTTGACCCGCGCCACGGCGCCTTGCCGCACCCGCGCCTGGACTTCGCCGTGCAGGCGCGCGGAGCCCTGGTGCAGCAGGTGCAGGAGACCATGACCCAGCTGTGGTGGCGCCTGCAGGCGGTGCGCCATGCGCGGCAGCACAATTTTCCGGAGGCTTTCAGTTCCTTTCGGGCCGCCGGGCTGCACCTGCCCTGGTCGCACGAGGGCGAAGCGGCGCAGGGGCAGATTGTGGCGCGGGCCGGCCTGCTGCTGCGGGACAATGTGCTGCACCGCACCCGGATCGAGCGGGCCTACCTGCGCGCCATCGCCGGCGCCCGGCACGAGGTGCTGATTGCCAATGCCTACTTTCTGCCCGGCCGCCGCCTGCGCAAGGCGCTGGTGCTGGCCGCGCAGCGGGGCGTCAAGGTCCGGCTGATCCTGCAGGGGCGCTACGACTATTTCATGCAGTTCCACGCGGTCCGTCCGGTCTATGGCGCCTTGCTGGCGGCAGGCATCGAGATCTACGAATACACCGCCAGCTTCATGCACGCCAAGGTGGCGGTGGTGGACCCGCAGCACGACCGCCCCTGGGCCACGGTGGGTTCGTCCAACCTCGACCCCCTGAGCCTGCTGCTGGCGCGCGAGGCCAATGTGGTGGTGGCCGACCGGCTGTTTGCCCGGCAGCTGCACCAGCGTCTGCTCGAGATCATGCGGGCGCACTGTGTGCCCGTCTCGGTGGATGCCTACCACCGCCGCCCCTGGCAGCAACGCCTGCGTGACCGCATCGCCTTTGGCCTGATGCGTCTGGCCTTGTTTTTGACCGGAAACCGTTACTGAGCGGTCCGCCGGCCCGCAAGTCCCCTGTGGGTCCGGGTGGTCCTTTCACTGTTACCATGGTCCCATGTTGATGAAAACCGAAGACGCCATGACCGACCCTGCATCCACGCCATCCCCGGACGAAGGTGTGCCCGTCTCCGTCAAGATCCGCGAGCGGGTCAAGTCGGCCCGCAAGCGCTTCCACGCCAATGACAACATCGCCGAATTCATCCAACCCGGCGAGCTGGAAAAACTGCTCGACGAAGTCACCGACAAGATGAAGGGCGTGCTGGGCAGCCTGGTGATCGACACGGAAAACGACCACAACACCGGCGACACCGCCCGCCGTGTGGCCAAGATGTACCTCAACGAGGTGTTCCGTGGCCGCTACGTCAAGGGCCCCGACATCACCGAATTCCCCAATGCCGAGCACCTCAACGAGCTGATGATCGTGGGCCCGATCACGGTGCGCAGCGCCTGCAGCCACCACTTCTGCCCGGTGATCGGCCGCATCTGGATCGGCGTGATGCCCAACGAACACACCAATGTGATCGGCCTGTCCAAATACGCGCGCCTGGCCGAATGGATCATGGGTCGCCCGCAGATCCAGGAAGAGGCGGTCATCCAGCTGGCCGACCTGATCCAGCAGAAAACCCAACCCGATGGCCTGGCCATCGTCATGGAAGCCAGCCACTACTGCATGGCCTGGCGCGGTGTGAAGGACATGGACAGCAAGATGATCAACTCGGTCATGCGGGGCGTGTTCCTCAAAGACGCCAACCTGCGCCGCGAATTCCTCTCGCTCATTCCTGGAAGGACCTGAACATGCTGGTACGCCTGCTTTACGCCAGCCGCGTGGTGGACCCGCGGCCCGACACCATCGAGTCGATCCTGTCGCAGTCGCGCCAGTTCAACCCCACGTGTGGCATCACCGGCATTCTTTGTTATGGCGGCGGCATCTTCCTGCAGGCCATCGAAGGCGGCCGCACCGCCGTCAGTGACCTGTATGGCCACATCCAGAAGGATGCCCGCCACAAAGACGTGGTGCTGCTGCATTACGAAGAAATCACCGAGCGCCGCTTTGGCGGCTGGACCATGGGGCAGGTGGATGTCTCGCGTGTGAACACCAACATCCTGCTCAAGTACTCCGAGCGCGCCGAGCTGGATCCCTACAGCGTCTCGGGCAAGGTCTCGATGGCCCTGCTCGAAGAACTGATGGCCACCGCCAGCATCATCGGCCGCGCCTGACCCTGTGGGCGCGGCGACCTCGCCGCGACATGAACCATCACCATCGGGGCCCGCCCCCGGGGGTCTTGTAGGCGCGACGTCCCCGTCGCGATTTGAACCATGCACCTGATTGGCTGCGACTTCTCCAGCAGTCCGTCCCGCCGCAAACCCATTGTTCTGGCCCAGGGCACCGTGGCCCGAGGGCGCGTGCAACTGGGGGGGCTGCTCACCTTCGACACCCTGCACGATTTCGGCCAATGGCTGGCGCAGCCGGCCGACTGGGTGGGCGGTTTCGATCTGCCCTTTGGCCTGCCGCGCGAGCTGGTCCAGACCCTGGGCTGGCCCACCGGGTGGCCCGCCTGCATGGACCACTATGCCGCCCTCAGCCGCGAACAGATCCGCGCGCAGTTTGCGGCCTTCTGCAACGCCCGCCCGGTGGGCGGCAAATTTGCGCACCGCGCCACCGATGGCCCGGCCGGCTCCAGCCCGTCCATGAAGTGGGTCAACCCGCCGGTGGCCTACATGCTGCACGCTGGGGTGCCGCTGCTGCGCCAGGCGGGCGTGCTCCTGCCCGGCCTGTGTGACGGTGACCGCCGCCGTGTGGCGCTGGAGGCGTATCCCGGCCTGCTCGCGCGCGAGGTGCTGGGCAACACCTCGTACAAGAGCGACGACAAGGCCAAACAGACCCCGGAGCGCCTGCTCGCCCGACGCGAATTGCTCGGCGCTCTGGAACGCGGCCAGACCCGGCTGGGCCTGCGGCTGGTGGCCAGCCATGCGCTCTTGAACCGACTGGCCGAAGACGCCAGCGGCGACGCCCTGGACGCCACGCTGTGCCTGATGCAGGCCGCCTGGGCGCAGCAGCAGCACGCCGACGGGCACCCCCGCTACGGCCTGCCCGAGTGCGATCCGCTCGAAGGCTGGATCGTCACGGCCTGAAGGGCCTGTCGCTCATCATTCCGAATCCAGATCCGGAATCCGGTTGAAGGCGATGCGCATGGGCGCGTGGTCACGCCCTGCGTGCGCGCTGGCGAACATCACCGCGTTCTTGCCGTGGGCCCGGTTGAGTGCGTCCACCGCCGCCAGCAGCCGGCTGCGGTCGCGCGGCTTGGCTGGGCGGGCAGATGTGGGGGAAGGCGTTGGGGCAGGGGCGTTGTCGAACAGGTCGGGCGTGTGCTGCGCCACCGGCACCAGCCCGTGCATCTGCACCCCCACGGACACGGGATGGCGCAGGCGATCGAGACCGCTGACCCACAAGGCCTGCAGCGTGCGCAGCAAAAAAGCCGTGTCCTGCGTCTCGCCCACCTGCGCCCAGCGCTCACCGCCCGCTTCGCCTGCGTTGCGATGGGCGCAGCGCACATGCACGCTCATGCTGCTGGCATAAAAGCCCTGCTTGCGCAGCCGCATGGCTGCCTTTTGCACCAGCCGGTTGAGCACGGCCAGCGCGCCGTCTGGGTGGCGCAAATCGGGCGGCAGCACATGCGAATGCCCCAGCGACCGCGCCGTGGTGGCCCGCGGCCCGTACCACTGCCCGCGCAGTTTGTCGTACATGTCGGACCCACCCACGCCGCCCCAGGCCGTGACCAGCACATCGCGCGGCGCGGCATAGAGCTGCTGCATGTTGCCGATGCCACACGCCGCCAGCCGCCGCACCATGCGCGGCCCAATGCCATTGATGGCCGAGAGCGGCAGCGGGTACAGCCGCTCGGGCAACTCGTGCTGCTCGATCACCGTGAGCCCGTCGGGCTTGTGCATGTCGCTGGCCAGCTTGGCCAACAGCCGGTTGGGCGCAATGCCCACCGAGGTGCGCATGCACGCGCCCAGCCCGGCCAGCAGCGCCGCCTTGACCTGCTGCGCCAGCGCCACGGCGCGCTCCCGTTCGCGCCAGCGGCCCGTCAGCTCGCACTCCATCTCGTCGATGCTCACCACCTGCAGCACCGGCACCACGCGGTCCACCAGCACCAGGGCCTGCTGGTGCATCTGCACATATTTGGGGTGGTCGGCCAGGATCAGGGCGATGTCCGGGCACAGCCGCTTGGCGTCCGACACCCGCGTGCCCGTTTTGATGCCAAAGGCCTTGGCCTCGATGCTGGCCGCAATGCAGCACGACGAATCCGCCATCACCGGCACCACCCCCACCGGCCGCCCACGCAGGGCCGGATCGATCTGCTGCTCGACCGAGGCGAAGTAGCTGTTGAAGTCGATGAAAAGGGAGCGGAGCATGGCTTGAGAGCTGTTTATACGTACAGTATATTGGCAGGCCAGAAGGTCTGAAAACAGGGGGGGGCGGAGTCCTGTGGACTCTGATATATTGTGCATACAATAAAATCATTCGAAATCAGCTTCGATCCCGTAAAAAACGAGCGCAACATCGCCGAACGTGGCTTGTCTTTTGCGCAAGCTGTGGATTTCGATTTCGCCTCTGCCCTGTTTTGGCTGGATACCCGAAAGAGCTACCCAGAGCAGCGGATCGTGGCGCTGGGATTGCTCGGCGGCCGAGTGCATTCGCTGGTGTTGGTCGAGTCGAACACTGGCATTCGGGTCATCAGTTTTCGTAAGGCGAATTCAAGAGAGGTCAAGCGCTATGAACAAGAAGCCCAACCCTGAGCAAACGGACCAAGACAACCCCGAATGGACGCCAGAGATGTTCAAGCAGGCTGTTCGCTTCAATGCACTGCCCGCTTCGCTGCAAACCAAACTGCGGGGCAGACCCAAGGCCGCCATCACCAAAGAGCGCATCACCATTCGCCTGTCACCGGATGTGGTCGGTGCGTTTCGTGCCACAGGTCAGGGCTGGCAAACCCGTGTGGATGCGGCGCTGCGTGATTGGCTCAAGACGCATTCGCTGGTTTAAATTTTTTTGGCCCAATTCTTTTGGGGGGGCAGGGTAGGCCACGCCGCTGTTGCCCATGGTGGGGCAGCGCTTTGCGATTCAGAGTGTGCTAATCGTTCGCGTCACATCGGTGGCCCCCAGCTACCGCTTCTATCCGGCAAAAACCACCGAGGCGTCGCAAGTCGAGGCGGCCATGCGAGCCTATGGCGTCTTGCCCGATCCCGCCAGGCGTTACGATTGACCGCAACTTGTCATGCGGCAGCAAGCCGTGCAGGAGACAGCGATGACGACACAGGGCTTTGTGGTGACCCACGCCAATGACGCGCAGTTCGAAAAAGGGCTGCGCTCGTTTTTTGAATACCGCGACCTGGGCATGAAGGCGGCCACCGGCGGGCGGGTCACGGCCAGCGTGATCCGCGCGGCCGACGGGCAGGCGTTTTCGAGCCAGCCGCATTTTCACAAGACGCAGTTTCAGCTGGTCTATGTGCTCAAGGGCTGGATCGAGTTTGAATACGAAGGCCAGGGCGTGGTGCGGCTGGAGGCCGGCTCTTGCGTGTACCAGCCGCCCGAGATTCGCCACCGCGAGCTGGGCCACAGCCACGATGTCGAGTTGCTCGAGGTGGTGTTGCCGGCCGACTTCGAGACCGTGACGGTGGACGATGTGAACCCGCCGGCAAGGTAAGTCGGGTGTTCCGCAGTTTCTTTCTTTCGCGCCGCTGGGCCTTGTGGGCCTGGGGCGGGCTGCTGGTGCTGGTGGCGCTGGTGTTCATCACGGTGCACCAGACCGTCAAGCTCAACAGCTGGTACGGCGAGTTTTACGACCTGCTGCAAAAGCCCGAGCAGGCCGGTGGCCTGGACAAGTTTTGGGGCTTCATGCAGCAGTTTGCCTGGATCGCCTTTCCCTACATGCTGCTGCGCAGCTTCGAGGCCTACCTGGCCTCGCATTACGCCTTCCGCTGGCGCCAGGCCATGACCGAGACCTATTTGCCGCGCTGGCAGCGCACGTCTGAAACGGTGGAGGGCGCCTCGCAGCGGCTGCAGGAGGACTGCATGCGCTTTGCCAAGCAGACCGAAAACCTGGGGCTGGGCCTGGTGCGGGCGGTGCTGACGCTGGTGTCCTTCATCCCGATTTTGTGGGGCCTGTCGCAGGGCATGGCGATTGCCTGGCTGCAGTTCGAGGGTTCGCTGTTTTGGGTGGCGCTGGTCGCGGCAGTGGGCGGCACGGTGCTGTCGTGGTTTGTGGGCATTCGCCTGCCGGGGCTGGAGTACAACAACCAGAAAACCGAGGCGGCTTTGCGCAAGGAGCTGGTCTATGCCGAAGACGAGCGCGAGCGCATGACGCTCGCCGAGGTGATGCAGCTTTTCATGGGGGTGCGGATCAACAATTTCCGCCTGTTCAACCACTACGCCTACTTCAACCTTTGGAGCAACCTCTACAGCCAGACCATGGTCATCTTTCCCTACCTGCTCATGGGGCCGTCGCTCTTCACCGGGCTCATCACCCTGGGCGTGATCCAGCAGGTGAGCAATGCCTTTGGCAAGGTGAATGAGGCGTTTTCCTACCTGATCGAGCGCTGGACCGACATCACCGAACTGCGCTCCATTTACAAGCGGCTCTCCGAATTCGAGCGTACCCTGCACGCTTGAAGCCGAGGACTTTCCGAAGGACACCCCCATGCCCCACACCCTCCATTTCCAGCGCGTGCTGCGTGCACCGGCCGAGCGCGTTTTCCGGGCCTTTATCGACCCCGATGCCATGTGCAAATGGCTGCCACCGCACGGCTTCACAGGGCGCGTGCACGCCATGGACGCCCGTGTGGGCGGGGGCTACCGCATGTCGTTCACGAATCTGGGCAACGGGCAGTCGCACAGTTTTGGCGGCACCTTCCTCGAGCTGGTGCCCGGCGAGCGCATCCGGCACACCGACCGCTTTGACGACCCCCAGCTGCCCGGCGAGATGTTGACGACGATCACGTTCAGGACCACGCCGGTCGGCACCGAGCTGAACATCGAGCAGGCCCGCATTCCGGAGGTGATCCCGCCCGAGGCCTGCTGCCTGGGTTGGCAGGAGTCGCTGCAGCTGCTGGCGCTGCTGGTCGAGGCCGAGATCCCGGGTTGATCAGACGGGCGCTGCTTCGGGCGCGCCGGACGCGTTGGTTGGCGCACCCAGTGTCGACAGGGCCTGCAGCGCTTCTGCATCGGTGCGGTACAGGCGCAGCAAGGGGCTGTCTTGCAGCTCGCCGGCCTGGCGCAGGGTGCTTTCCACCGGCAGTTTGATGCCGCTGATGTGCAGCGTGATGCCTTTGGCCATGAGCTGGCGCTGCAGCTGCCCGAAGGTCTCCACACCGGTCACGTCGATGCGGTTGATCGGCTGGGCAAACAGGCACACATGCCGCACCTCGGGGTGCTGCGCCAGGTGTTCGCCGATGGCGCGTTCCAGGCCGCTGGCGGCGGCAAAGTCGAGCTCGGCGTCCATGCGCAGGGCATACAGGCGCGCGGCCAATGGGGGCAGCTTCCACAGGTGGCGGTCGCGCAGCGAGCCGTCGGGGTGCAGCCCGACTTCGATGATGCGCGGGTGCAGCCGGGTGTGCAGGAAGTGGCCCAGCGTCAGCAGCACACCGGCCAGCACGCCCCAGTGGATGCGGGGCGCCGTCAGCAGGGTGATGGCAAAGGTCACGCCGGCGGTGATGGCTTCGACCCGGCCGATCTGCCACAGGCGCACAAAGGCCTGCGGCTTGAGCAGGCCGGTCACGGCCATGATCACCACGGCGGCCAGCACCGCGCGCGGCACCGGCGCCAGCGCGCCTGCCCCCAGCAGGGCCAGCGTCACCAGGATGGCGGTGGCGATGGCGGCCCAACCGGTGCGGGCACCGGCATAGAGGTAAATGGCCGAGCGGGAGAAGGAGGCGCTGGTCGGAAAGCTGCCACTGAGCGCCGAGGCCAGTTTGGCCAGCCCCTGACCGGTCAGGTCCTGGTTTTCGTTCCAGCGGGTGCCCCCCTGCTGGTGTTCGGTGCGCGCGCTGGATGCCGTTTCCAGAAAGCTCACCAGGGCGATCACCATGGCGGGCACCAGCAGTTGTGAGAGTTCGTCCAGGCCGGGCCATGCCGGCAGCGCCAGTGTGGGCAAGCCGGCGGGCAGGTTGCCGATGACTTCGCCGCCGCGCTCGGCAAAGCCGGTGAGATGGCTCAGCAGCCCGGCGCCCACCACCACCAGCATGATGGCGGGCAGCCTGGGGGCCCAGCGCTTGGCGGCCAGCAGCGCCACCAGGCTCAGCACGCCATAGAGCAAGGCCTGGGTGTCCAGATCGCCCGCCAGAGGGCCGCTGAAAAAGCCGGAGAGGCCCAGCGGCAGGCCCAGCAGGGCCGGCAATTGCGAGCCGATGATGAGCAGGGCCGCGGCCTGGGTGAAGCCGGTCATCACCGGCGAACTGATCAGGTTCAGCAGCCAGCCATAGCCGCCGGCGCCCAGGGCCAGCTGCAAAAGGCCCGACAGCACCGCCAGCCAAATGGCCAGTTGCACCCACATCACGCTGCCGGGCTCGGCCATGCCCGAGAGCGAGGCGCTGACCAGCAGGCACGACAGGGCGGTGGGGCCGACCGAGATCCGTGTCGAGCCGCCCCAGAGGGCGCCCACCAGCGCGGGCAGCATGGCGGCATACAGCCCGGTGATCAGTGGCATGCCCGCCAGGGCCGCATACGCCACCGATTGCGGGATCAGCAGCAGCGCCACCGTCAGGCCCGCCATCGCGTCCTGGCGCAGCAGGTCCGGCGTCAGGCACGGCCAGTTCAGGAAGGGCAGCCAGCGCTGCCAGGAAAACCGCTTCATGGGCGTCGATTGTGAACCATGGGCAGGCCCCGTCGGTGCCCGGGCTCAGCGTTGCGGCATGTCCTTGACCGAATAGCCCAGGCTGACGGTGGCGTCTTCCGGAATGGGCGGCATGGTCGCGTTCCAGGCTTCCCATTGCGCACGCAGGGCCTGCAGGCGCGCGGGCTCGCGTTGCGCCAGGTTGGCGCGCTCGCGTTCATCGGCCGGGATGTTGAAGAGGTAGTCGTTCCCATCCACCCGCAGGTATTTCCAGTCGCCCAGGCGCAGGGCCCGCTGGCCCCGGTGGTTCATGCGCCAGTGCAGCGGCCGCTCGAACGTCTGCCCGGGTTGGCGCAGGACGCCCGCCAGTGAAACGCCATCGAGCGGGCAGGCCGGATCGGCTTGGGCGCCCGCCAGCGCGATCATCGTGGCCGACCAGTCCATGGTCATGCAGTGCTGCGTGCTCGTGCCGCCCGGGGCGATCACGGCAGGCCAGTGGGCGATCCAGGGCACGCGGATGCCGCCCTCGGTCAGGTCCATCTTGCCGCCCACCAGCGGCCAGTTGTCGGAAAAGCGCTCACCGCCGTTGTCGCTGGTGAAGACGATGAGCGTGTTGTTCAGCTGGCCGGTCTCGCGCAGGGCCTCGACCACCCAGCCGATGCCTTCGTCCATGTGGTGGATCATGCGGCGGTAGGTGTGGATGTTGCCGCCGTGCAGGTGAAACAGGTTGTCTTTCACCTGTGCGGCCAGTGCGTGGTCCTCGCGCGTTTCCCAAGGCCAGTGCGGGGCGGTGTAGTGCAGGCTCAAAAAGAAGGGCTGGCCTTGCGCGGCGCCAGGGGCCATGCGTTTGACGTAATCGACCGCACGATGCGAGAGCAGGTCGGTCAGATAGCCTTCTTCGTGCTGCTCTTCATCGCCCGCATACAGGTCGTGAGTGCCGTTGTTGCTGGCGTGGCTGAAGTAGTCCACACCGCCGGACATCGGGCCGAAAAATTCCTCGTAGCCGGACCGCAAGGGCCCGAAGGCGGGGGGATAACCGAGGTGCCATTTGCCGATCAGCGCGGTCCGATAACCGGCCTGGCGCAGCAGCGAGGGCAGGGTGGGGTGCTCGGGCGGCAAACCCAGGGTCGTGCTGCCCTTGCTTTTGCTGTTGATGGGCTCTTCGGCCGCGCCACGCAGGCGGTACTGGTAGCGCGCGGTCATCAAGCCAAAGCGTGTGGGTGAACACACGGGTGAATTGGCATAGCCCTGTGTGAACTTGAGCCCGTTGGCGGCCAGTGCATCCAGCACGGGTGAGACCGGGCCGAAGCTGGCGTCGCGTCCGCCGTAGCAGCCGAGGTCGGCATAGCCGAGGTCGTCGGCCACGATGAAAACGATGTTGGGGCGTGCAAGGGTCATGGCGGCCAAGCTCAGTCGACTTTCATGCCGGTGGCGCGGATGACGCGTCCGTACTGGTCATGCAGTTTGCCCAGCCGGCTCTGCGCTTCGCGCCCGCTCAGTCCCAGGTAGGTCATGTCCAGTTGTTTGAGGCGGGCTTGAAGATCGGGGCTTTGCATCACCGCCAAGATGGCCTGGCTGAGTTGTTGCATCAGGGGCTCGGGCGTGTTGCCCGGGGCCATGACCACGTAATGGACTTCGGACTGCAAGTCCGCCAGACCGATCTCGGCCACCGTGGGCACCTCGGGCGCCAGCACAGAGCGCTTGGCACTGGTCACGGCCAGCGCCGTGATCTTGCCCGCCTTGACCTGCGGCAGCATGCCCGGCGTGGCCAGCGTGCCACCGTGCACTTCGCCCGAAACCACGGCCATCACGGCCGGCGAGTTGCCCCGGTAGGGCACATGGATCAAGCGCGTGGCGGCACCGATGTTGACCATATTGACCCACAAATGGCCCGGCGAGCCGTTGCCTCCGGAGCTGAAGTTGAGCGATTCGCTGCGGGCCTTGCGCAAAAATTCTTGCGCGTTGCGGATGCCGGTGCCCGGATGCACCCCCAGCATCAGGCCCGAACTCGACAAGACGGCGACCGGCTTGAGGTCGCTGTCCTTGAAGGGCATGCTGGGGTAGATGTGCGGGTTCACCGTGTGGGTGGTGTCGATGCCCCAAAGCAGGGTGTGGCCGTCGGGCGCGGACTTGGCCACCGCGTCAGCCCCCACATTGCCGGCGGCGCCGGGCCTGTTTTCCACCACAAAGGGCTGGTTGAACTGTTTTTGCAGCGCATCGCTGACCGCTCGGGCCAGGATGTCCGAAGGACCACCGGGGGGGAAGCTGTTGACAAAGCGCACGGGTTTGCTCGGCCAGGCGGGGCTTTGGGCCACGCTGGCGGCAGACAGGCAGAGGGTCAGTGCGGCGATCAGGCCAGCACGGCGGCTGAAGGGTTGGAACATTCGGGGACTCCTGAGGTGCGTCAGTCCAGTTGTACGCCGGTCGCCTTGATCGGCTTTTCCCAACGGGCGAGGTCGGCTCTTTGCGCGGCCGCCAGCTCGGACGAATTCGAGCCGATGGGCTCGTAGCCCAGCTTGACGAGCTTGTCCTTGAGGCTGGGGTCGCGCACGATCTTCATCATGGCTTTTTCCAGGCGCGCGAGCGCCTCGCCACTCAGGCCTGCCGGGCCGTACATGGCAAACCAGGCGGTGGCTTCCATGTTCACGCCCGCTTCCCTGAGGGTGGGCACTTCGGGCACCTGGGTGTCGCGTTTGCTGCCCGTCACCGCGATGATGCGGGCCTTGCCACTGTGGTGCAGTTCTGCGGTTTCGCTGACCACGTCGAACTTGTAATCGATGTGGCCACCCAGCAGCGCATTGTTGGCCGGGGCGCCGCCCTGGAAGGGCACATGGTTGAGCTGGATGCCCGAGGATTGCTCCATCAGCACCCCCATGAAGTGCGGCAGGGTGCCCGAGCCCGGTGTGCCGTAGCTGCTGGCGCCGGGGTTGGCGCGGGCCTTGGCGATCATCTCGGCCACGCTTTTGGCGCCCGAGGCGGGGCCCGCGACCACCCCAAATTGGAAGCGGGCGATCTGCGACACCGGTGTGAAGTCCTTGACGGCGTCGTAGTCGAGCTTTTTGTAGACATGCGGGAACAACACCATCGGGCCGCTGGGCAGCACGATCACGGTCTGCCCGTCGGGCTTGGCGTTTTTCACCATGTTCAGGGCAATCCGCCCACCCGCGCCGGGCTTGTTGTCGACCACGATGGGGCTGAAGTCCTCGCGCAGGGCATCGGCGACCATCCTGGCCAGCACATCGGCCGAGCCACCGGGCGGAAAGCCCACCAGGATCTTCAGGGGGGGCTTGCCTTGTTGGGCCTGGGCGGCAGCGGCGCCGAGCAAGAGCAGGGCGGTGGTCAGCAGTCGGCGGCAGAGGGGGGCCATGGGGTGTCTCCTCGGGCGGGTTCAGAGGGGCAATCGCTGCAAGAATGTAGGATGGCCGACCATGATTGATCTAATCAACCATCCCCCCGGAAAACCCTGATGTCCAGCCCTGCGGACCCCGCTGCCCCCACCCCTTCTGAGCGACTGGGCTCGGTGGAAGACATGCTGCTCTATCGCCTGAGTCACCTGACCGGGTCTGCCGGGGCCATGGTGGTGCGGCTGTGTGAAGGCGGTTATGGCATCACCCGCCGTGAGTGGGGGGTGCTGGCACAGCTGCATGGCCAGCCGCAGGGCGTCTTGCCCTCGGCGCTGGCCGAACGCATGCAGCGTGACCGGGCCCGCACTTCGCGCGCCTTGAGTGCCCTGCAGGCCAAGGGTCTGGTGCAGCGCGTGGTCTTGCCCCACGACCGGCGCAGTGTGCGGGTCAGCCTGACCGCGGCGGGCCAGGCCCTCTACGAAGAGCTGATGCCGCAGGTCCACTCCATCAATGCCCGGATTCTGGAGGTGCTCGATGCGGCCCAGAAGGAAGCGCTCGATGGCATTCTGGAGGCGCTTCGGCAGCAGGCCCGCCAGCTGCTCACCGAAATGGACCCACAGTTGCCCAAGGCCGACCGGCGAAGGGGCGGACGCAAGCCGGCTTCAAGCCTTTAGGGCGGGCCGCGCCGTGGCTGCGCCCGGGTCTTTCGGGCCAGGGTGCTTCAGTCGCGGCCTGTGCCGCGGCTGCCGCAGACCGGGCAGGCCGGGTCGCGCCCGATGCGGATGTCGGTCCACGCGAGTGCCCGGCCATCGAGCATCAGCAAGCGGCCGGCGAGTTGCGAGCCCATGCCACTGAGGATCTTGAGCGCCTCGGCCGCCTGCACCGTGCCGATGATGCCCACCAGCGGCGCGAACACGCCCAGCGTGGCGCAGCGGGTTTCTTCGGGCATCTGGTCGGGCGGGAACAGGCAGGCGTAGCAAGGGGCCTCGGCCTGGCGGGTGTCATAAACCGAGACCTGGCCGTCCATGCGGATGGCCGCGCCCGAGACCAGGGGCTTGCGGTGGTGCACGCAGGCGGCGTTCACCGCCTGGCGGGTGGCGAAGTTGTCGGTGCAATCGATCACCACATCGGCCTGGGCCACCAGCCGCTCCAGCAGCGCGGCATCGGCGCGCTGGCTCACCACATCGACCACCGGGTCGGGGTTGATGTGGGCAATCGCGGTGCGCACCGACTCGGCCTTGGGCTGGCCCACGCGGTCCAGGGTGTGGGCGATCTGTCGCTGCAGGTTGGTGGCGTCCACCGTGTCGTGGTCGACCACGGTGATGCGGCCCACGCCAGCGCTGCCCAGGTACAGGGCCACCGGCGAGCCGAGCCCGCCGGCGCCGATGACCAAGGCATGCGAGGCCAGCAGCCGCTCTTGTCCTTCGATGCCCAGCTCTTCGAGCAGGATATGGCGCGAGTAGCGCAGCAGTTGCGTGTCGTCCATGCCCGGGCTCAAAACGCCGTTCAGTTCTTGCCTTTGGGTTCGACTTTGCGCTCGGCCACGGTGGTGCTGGCCTTGACGGGCAGCCCCTTGAGCTGGTTGAGGGCCTGCTGCAGCTGGAAGTCCTTGTCCGAGCCGAACTCGGGCAGGCGGCGTTCGGCCGCTGGCTTCCTCGATTCCTCTTCGAGCTTTTTGATGGCTTCCTCACGGGCCTTCTCGCGCTCGGGGTCTTTCTTTTCCTCTTCGCGTCCGTTCGAGAGGTGTTTCTGCAGGTCGGCCTCGCGGGTGCGCAGGGCGGCGAACACATTGCCTTCGGCGGTCTCGTCGAGCATCACGTCGGGCACGATGCCCTTGGCCTGGATGCTGCGCCCGCTCGGGGTGTAGTAGCGCGCTGTGGTGATCTTGAGCGCCGTGTCCGGACCCAGCTGGCGCACGGTCTGCACCGAGCCTTTGCCAAACGTCTGGCTGCCCATGAGGGTGGCGCGCTTGTGGTCCTGCAGGGCGCCGGCCACGATCTCGCTGGCCGAGGCCGAGCCTTCGTTGACCAGCACCACCAGCGGCACGCGCTTGAGCGCGCCGTTGGTGGCCTGGGTGAGCCGGCCGATCGGGTCGTTGTTGGCGTTGCGGCGCCAGAACTGGGGAGCCGCCCGGTAGGTGAACTTGCTCTCTTCGAGCTGGCCATTGGTGGAGACCACCGTCACGTTCTCGGGCAGGAAAGCGGCCGACAGGGCCACGGCCGCATCCAGCAGGCCGCCCGGGTCATTGCGCAGGTCGAGCACCAGGCCCTTGAGGGCCGGGTCCTGCTTGTAGAGCTCTTCGAGCTTGCGGGCGAAATCTTCGACCGTGCGTTCCTGGAACTGCGACACGCGGATCCAGGCGTAGCCGGGCTCCACCATGCGGGACTTGACCGACTGGGTCTTGATTTCCTCACGGATGATGGTCACCGGGAACGTGCGGTTCTCGTCCTTGCGGAAGATGGTCAGCACCACCCGGGTCCGGGGCTCGCCGCGCATGCGCTTGACGGCATCGCTGAGCGACAGGCCCTTGACGGCGGTGTCGTCGATCTTGGTGATCAGGTCGTTGGTCTTGAGGCCGGCACGGTCGGCTGGCGAGCCTTCGATGGGCGAGACGATCTTGACCAGACCGTCTTCCTGGGTGATCTCGATGCCCACCCCGACAAAACGGCCACTGGTGCCTTCGGAGAATTCCTTGAAGCTTTTCTTGTCAAAGTACTGCGAGTGCGGGTCCAGGCTGGAGACCATGCCCGAGATGGCTTCGGTAATGAGCTTTTTCTCGTCCACCGGTTCGACGTAGTCGCTCTTGACCATGCTGAAGACGGCCGCGAGCTGCTGCAGTTCTTCCAGGGGCAGCGGCGCCATGTTGCCGCGCGCCACCGTCTGCAGCGAGACGGTGGTCAGTGCCCCGGCCAGCGCGCCCACGCCGACCCAGCCGGCGATCTTCAGTTTGTGTGCCATCTTGCCCATGTGAATCCGGTTCTTTCAACAGAGCCAATATACACCCGGGGGCCGTTTTTGACCGGGCGCTGCCGCGCTATGGCCACAGGCCCTCAGGCCTTGCCCTGGCTGGCCACGGCCGCGGCGGCGCGGGCGGCCGCTTCGGCGTCGCCCAGGTAGTAGTGGCGGATCGGCTTGAGCTGGGCGTCGAGCTCGTAGACCAGCGGAATGCCGTTGGGGATATTCAGGCCGACGATGTCCTGGTCGGAGATCCCGTCGAGGTACTTGATCAGGGCGCGGATCGAGTTGCCGTGGGCGGCGATCAGCACGCGCTTGCCGCTCTGGATGGCGGGGGCGATGCTGTCGTTCCAGGCAGGCAGCACGCGGGCGACCGTGTCCTTGAGGCACTCGGTCAGGGGAACCACCGCCGCGTTGGGGTAGCGCCGGTCGTTTTTCTCGCAGCGGGGGTCGCTGGCCTCGAGGGCCGGCGGCGGGGTGTCGTAGCTGCGGCGCCAGATCAGCACCTGCTCATCGCCGTATTGCTTGGCCATGTCGGCCTTGTTCAGGCCCTGCAGGGCGCCGTAGTGGCGCTCGTTCAGGCGGTAGTCCTTGATGACCGGCAGCCAGGTGCGGTCCATCTCGTCCAGGGTCAGCCACAGGGTGCGGATGGCGCGCTTGAGCACCGAGGTGAAGCACAGGTCAAAGTCCCAGCCTTCGGCCTTGAGCAACTGCCCGGCCGACATGGCCTGCTGCACGCCCACGGGGGTGAGGTCGACATCGGTCCAGCCGGTGAAACGGTTCTCAAGGTTCCAGGTGGATTCACCGTGGCGGATCAGGACGAGTTTGTACATGGGCAGAAGTCTCAAGGGATGTGGAAAAACAGGGAGATTGCCGACATTTTAGAATTCGGCCTCAACGGCTCCTTGGCAGGGGCCCCTTTTTTGAGCTGAACAAGGAACCCCGTGAGCTTTCTGACCGAGAACTGGATGCTGATCCTGGTGGCGTTGACGTCGGGCGCTGCCCTGCTCTTGCCCACCCTGATGCAAGGCAAAGGCCTGACCCCGGCCGAAGCGGTGATGTTGATGAACCGCGAAAAGGCGGTGGTGATCGATGTGTGCGAGCCCGGCGAATTCGCTGCCGGCCACATCGCCGGCGCACGCAATGTGCCGCTGAGCCAGCTCGAGAGCCAGCTCTCGGGCGTCGTCAAGAACAAGACCACCCCCGTGATCCTGGTCTGCCAGGCCGGCTCGCGCTCGGGCCGTGCCCTGGCCGTGGCCCGCAAGCTCGGCTACGAGAAGGCCCAGAGCCTGGCCGGTGGCCTCAAGGCCTGGCGCGAGGCCAGCATGCCGCTGTCCAAGGCCTGAGCGCACCAGGAGCACACCATGCAAGCCGTCAAGATGTACACCACTGCCGTCTGCCCTTATTGCGTGCGGGCCAAGCAGATCCTCAAGGCCAAAGGGGTCGAACAGATCGAGGAAATCCGTGTCGACACCGCGCCCGACCAGCGCCAGCACATGATGGAGATCACCGGGCGCCGCACGGTGCCGCAGATCTTCATTGGCGACACCCATGTGGGCGGCTGCGACGACCTGATGGCGCTGGACGCCAAGGGCGGCCTGATGCCCCTGCTGCAAGGCGCCTGAGCCCTGCCGGCCCGGGTTTTCCCGGTCTGCACATCGCGCATAATCCGCCTAGCCAACGGCCCTCCGGGGCCGTCGCTTTTGTGGGGGCTTGGTTGTTGACCGACCCGCACACCGATCCGTTTTCTGAAAGCCAGCCATGTCCGACAACGCCGCCGAGCAAGCCACCCCCGTGTTCCAGATCCAGCGCGTCTACCTCAAAGAGGCGTCCCTGGAGCAACCCAATTCCCCGGCCATCCTGCTTGAGCAGCAGCAGCCGACCGTCGACATCCAGCTGGGCGTGGAAGCCACGCCGGTGGCCGAAGGCGTCTACGAGGTGGCCGTGGCCGCCACCGTGCACACCAAGATCGGTGACAGGACCGTGTTCCTGGCCGAGTGCAAGCAGGGCGGCATCTTTGAAATCCGCCATCTGCCCGAAGACCAGATGGGCCCGATCATGGGCATCGCCTGCCCGCAGATCGTCTACCCCTACCTGCGTGGCAACGTCGCCGACCTCATCACCCGTGCCGGTTTTCCTCCGGTGCATCTGGCCGAGATCAACTTCCAGGCCATGTACGAGCAGCAGCAGGCCGGGGCCGCTGCCCAGTAAACGCTCTGGGTGGCCGTGAGCCCGCGCATCACCTTCATCGGTGCCGGTGCCTGGGGCACGGCCCTTGCCATCGCCGCCTGCCGCCTGCCGGGCGAGCGGCAGGTCCGCCTGCATGTGCGTGACCCGCAGCAGGCAGCGGCCATCCAACGCGAGCGCGTCAACGCGCATTACCTGCCGGGCCTGACGCTGCCAGATGCGCTGCAGGTGCTCGATGGCCCGCTGGCCACACTCACCAACCAGGCACAGCCCGATGAGCTGTTCATCGTGGCCACCCCGATGGCCGGCTTGCGCCAGACCCTGTCGGCGCTGGCCGGTGTGCCGTCCTCGGTGGCCTGGCTGTGCAAGGGCTTTGAAGCGGCCACCCGCCTGATGCCCCACGAGGTGCAAGCCGAGGTGGCGCCCCGACTGCGCGCGGGCGCCCTCAGTGGCCCCAGCTTTGCGCAGGAAGTCGCGCTGGGGCAGCCGGCGGCGCTGGTGGCGGCCAGCCGCCACGCCAGTGTGCGCGAGGCCCTGGTGCAGGCCTTCCATGGTCCGGCGCTGCGCATTTACGCCAACGAAGACATCGTCGGGGTGGAGGTGGGCGGCGCCGTCAAAAACGTGCTGGCGATCGCCACGGGCCTGTGCGATGGCCTGTCCCTCGGGCTCAATGCGCGTGCCGCCCTGATCACCCGGGGCTTGGCCGAAATGACCCGCCTGGGCCTGGCCTTGGGGGCCAAGTCGGACACCTTCATGGGCCTGTCGGGCCTGGGCGACCTGGTGCTGACCGCCACCGGCGACCTCAGCCGCAACCGCAAGGTGGGCTTGCTGCTGGCGCAGGGCCTGACGCTGGCGCAGGCGGTCGAGTCGCTCGGCCATGTGGCCGAAGGTGTTTACAGCG
>Ga0315900_10000570_pt1 | contig 63258 bp, 58 predicted proteins | sample LakEriMetagenome_FD_203521 | JGI IMG/M metagenome (GOLD analysis project Ga0315900, IMG submission 203521) | Freshwater fungal communities from buoy surface, Lake Erie, Ohio, United States - Buoy 12 MA114 | ecosystem: Environmental > Aquatic > Freshwater > Lake > Lake biofilm | place: USA: Lake... | reverse complement strand
GGGCGCGCTGGTGGGCATCGCGCTGATGGTCGGCCGCGGCCACGGGCGCGACCATCCCATCCCCTTCGGCCCCTTCCTCGCCGTCGCCGGCTGGATCGTGCTGATGTGGGGCGATGCGCTGCTGCCCACCGCGCTGCGCGGCTTCGGCGGCTGAATAACCTTCGCCGAAAGGGACCCGCGTGATGTCCGCCACCCCGCAACCCTTCCGCGTCGGCCTCACAGGCGGCATCGCGAGCGGCAAGTCGCGCGCCGCCGAGGTCTTTGCGCAACTCGGCGCACCGGTCATCGACAGCGATGTCATCGCGCGTGAGGTCGTCGCCCCCGGCAGCGCAGGGCTCGCCGCCATCCGGGCGCGCTTCGGCGAAGGAGTGCTGCTGCCCGACGGCAACCTCGACCGGAGGGCGTTGCGCGAGCGCGTGTTCGCCGACGCTGGGGCGCGGCGTGATCTCGAGGCCATCACCCACCCCCTCATACGACAGAAGATGGCCGACGATTCGGCCCGCGCGGGCGGTCCGTATCAAGTGCATGTGATCCCGTTGCTGACCGAGGGCGCGCGCAAGGCGGCAGCCGCGGCCGCAGCATCCGGCGCCCCGGTGCCCACCGACGCGTCGCCGACCGGACGCCCCCGCGGCCTCGACCGCATCCTCGTGATCGACTGTCCCGAGGAGATGCAGGTCGCGCGGGTCATGGCCCGCGACCGTGTGGACGAGGCCGGCGCCCGGGCCGTGCTCGCCGCCCAGGCGAGCCGTGCCGAGCGCCTCGCCCTCGCCGACGATGTCATCCTCAACGACCGCGGTCCTGACGCCCTCGAGGAGGCCGTGCGGGCGCTGCATGAGCGGTATCTGGCGCTCGCCGCCGCCGCGACCGCCCCAGCGGGTCCGGGACCGGCACTGGCGGCGGCCGCCAAGACTGCCGCAGAATAGTCAGATGAACGGGGACACCGCAGGGCCGACGGACGAGCTCGCCGCGCCCGCAGGCATCGCGGTGCCTGCGGCGGGCGGGGAACCGCTCGTCTTCGAGCAGCCGCTCAATGAACGGATGCGCGCGTTCATGCGCATCGACTTCCTCTACAACCAGGCCGTGTTCCACGCCAACTCGCGCAGCCAATGGGGCAGCCGGGCCGCGGTGACGAGCATCCTCGACATCCTCTCGATCATCACCCGGACCGATGCGCGCGCCGATGTCCTCAAGGAACTCGAGCGCCAGTCGCTGGTGATGAACGAATGGCTGCGCCGACCCGGCGTCGACGCCGACCGCGTGCAGGGTCTCGTCGCCAACCTGCAACGGCTGCGCAACGACCTGCTCGGCGCGGGGTCAGCCTATCTCGCGCCGCTGCGCGACTCCGCGTTCTTGGCGGCGGTTCGCCACCGCAGCACCATACCCGGTGGGAGCTGCGAGTTCGATCTGCCGGATTTCTATTTCTGGTTGAGCCAACCGCCCGAACTGCGCGAGAGCGCGCTCAACAAATGGCTCGCCATGCTGCGCCCGCTCTGCGACGCCATCGCCGAACTGCTGTGGCTCACGCGACAGGGCGGCAAGTCGCGCCGCGAGACCGCCGTGCAGGGCGTGTTCCACATCACCTTCGAGCGCGAGAACCCCGTGCAGCTGCTGCGCGTGGTCGTCCCCGCCGAGCTCGGCATCTACCCCGAGATCAGCGGCAGCCACTACCGATCGAGCGTGCGCTTCGTCGTGTGGCAAGGCCCCGAAGAACGCCCGCGCCAGGCGCAGCAGGATGTCGCATTCGAGATGATCTGCTGCGGGTGAGGTCGCGAGACCCTCTCAGATGACCGGATCGCGGGCGGCCAGTCCGGACCGAACGACCCACCAGGTCATGCCCGACAAAAGCACGCCGGCCACCGCGCACAGGGCGGCGAACGCCGCATCGGCAGTGAACGGCCAACCGAGCGCCCGATTCAACAACAGGACGCCGCAATAGATCGCGCTGCCGGCGAAGTACGGGAGGGCCACCAACCAGAGAAGCGCCGTGGCAACGGGCCCGTCGCCGCGCTGCGGATCGCGGGCAGGTGGAACGGTCGCCCAAGTCCAGACCCGGCGCAGGCGATCACGGAAACGGTCCATACGGCGCTCCTCCGGATAAGCGTACCAAGCCACGGGGAACGCCCGCGCAGCCTCCAAATTTATGACAGACGGCGGGCGGTGCGTCCAGCGGAGGATCCGCGCCGGCTCGCCGACGCGCATGCGGTGCGCGCCCAGCGATACCGCAGACACGATCACCGGGAACAGCATCGACCGCGACATCACTTGAACTCGATGACCGCGTCGTCGCCGATGGACCGATCATCCAACGGCGCTGCATATCCACCGCCAGCGAACCTCTTTCTCTCGGTGACGCTGGCGCGTCCGGATGCTTCAGCCCCGAGGATCTCGGCCGACTCGACCCCGGGGTCCGCGTACGCGTAGTACCCGAAGTTCTTAGAATTGCAGATGACGCCGACCGGCGGCGCCAAAGCCCTGAGGTAGAGCGGCAGCTCATCGAGATGTAAAGACAGCGCCACGCGGCATTGGAGTCGCAGATCACCGAAACGACGCGTGCGCAGCGTGGTCCCGGGCGACAGGATCTCCGGATCCAACCTCAGCGCTCCCTCGGCTCGATTGGCGTGGAGGCGCGAACCTTTGGCGAACGCAGCCGGCGGCAGGGTCAGCAGGCCATCCGCGCCTACCGCGACGGTCTCGGCGACATCGCCACGCTCGATCCAGATCCGCAGGGACTCCGCGTTCGGCGTTCGGTCGATCACCCGGAACCGCAGCGGCGCCTCAGGCGCCAGTGAACGATCCTTTTCGTAAGTCGCCGCAGCGCGACGTAGCGCCTTGGCATCGATGGCGAAGGGGCTTTTGGAGGCCTCGACCACCACCTCTTCGCCCGCCCCGGGGGCCGTCTGACCGATGGGCGGAACTGCCTGCACACCGGCGGCGATGAGCGCCAAGACAGCGATGACCATGGGAAGCCTCTCGATGACCGTGGAGAGACAGACCCTCCCCGTCGATCAAGGGTTCCCGGACGACGATCGCGCCTGACGGTCGGGTACCGAATGAGTCGAACCCAGGCCCCCGACCCGGCTCGCGTAGCCCATCGGCACCGGAATCGGGGATCCGGTCATCTTGGATTTACAAAGAAATAAGGGTGATGCCCGATACATCGCAGGGCTTCATTTCCGGAGCCTCGAATACAGCGCACAGCCGACTTCCAACGCCATCACCGCAAGCGACGCATAGAGCGGAAGGAAGACCAAGGCCATTGACGCGCCACCAGCAGGCTGGCTGACCCATTCCGCGACGATGAGGCCCAAGAATGAAAGGAGGACACAGACACCGAAGACCGCATGCACTATCGGACGGTGCCATCTTTCGCTCGCGCGCAGCAACAATGCGAAGGGTACGAATGCGAGGCCTGCGAAGAACACCGCCCCCAAAACGCGGAGGACAACATCTACGCCTGCGATGACAAGGCCTGACCCGACGACGGACCTCCACTCGAAGACCAAACCCGCGAAGCCCAAGAGCAGCACCGACAGCGACGCAATGACTCCGGACGCAGCGATAGATCGCTGCCAAGGAGAACCCGGATTCAATCCGGACAAAAACGATCGGATTGACTGCTTCACGGTCGGATACACCTCGAAAAGATCCAGGTTCGCCAGGCAGACATCGCTTGCTTCAGCCCCGGACCATGCGCCGCCATGACCAAGGGACGATGAAGCCGCTTCTATCTTTTACCACTCTGACAGGTGCGAAGGGCCCCTGTCGCGGATCAGGATCCGGGCCCGGCCGAACCCATGCCCCCGACCAGGCTCTGGTAGCCCATCGGCATGCGTCGAAGGCCCTAAGCGTAGAGCTCCGACACGCAGCCGCGATCAAGATCGGCGTAGCGCCCCGTGAACCGCCGTTGGTAGGCGATGAAGGTGGTGAGCATGCAGACCGTCAGGTCCACACTCATGACGGCCTTGCCCCCCAAGAACACGATCAGGATGTCGGTCAGGCCGTTGATGGCTTTGTTGAGCGCCCCCAAGCCGATGTTGATGTTGCCGGCGCGGAGTTAATTGAGGAACCGGGTCGCCTCATCAGCCTCGTTGCGGCTGAAGCCCCCCCCTAGGGATCGTCGCGGGTCGAGAGGAAGATGGCCTCACCCATATTCAAGCTGAGTTGGAACATCAACATCACTACCCCTAAGGTGATGAAGGCGCTGTCAGGCACCCACAACATCCCGCCGATGCTCCACGCCACCGCGCCGATGACGGACACCCAAAAGCCGATACCCCGCCCCTGGACCCGATATCGTTTCGCCCGGAAACTCCTCGGCAGAGAGGCGCGTTGTCGGGCTTCCCGGAGTTCCATCGCGTAGACGAGTGCCACGAAAACAGGGATGTAGACAAAGCTCAAATAGATGAATCCGTCGAACGGATTCCTACCGGTCAAGGACCCATTGACCGACATGGAGACCACTGCGACGACCACCATCGCAGCCCAGTAGATGGCGCACGCCAACCAACGGTCCTTGAGCATGGCGACGCGCTCGGACATCTGTTGCCCGCGCTCCGTCACGACTACGCGATTCCGCCCGCTTCAGCTGCCGTCGGCACGATCATCGCTACTCGGTTTCGTCCGGATAGGTACAACTATCGCCATCCATATTCTGACCGCGCTTGCACTTCGTCATCGTGAGGACCACCCCATCGCCCACCGTGATCGACGTGGTCTCCGGACCGGACCGGAGCCGTTGCAGCATCACCGCCGTGCACGCCAGCAACAGGACAACTCCGAAGATCATCAGCGACCGCCTGCTTACCATAATGCGTGACTCCGAAAACATCCGCCCTTCCTGATACAAACGGATTGCACCGCCATAAACGGACATCGCCGCAGGTCAAAACGCCGCGGTCAGCCCGATCGCCTGCGCCGCGAACGCCCACTGGTCGGCGAAGTCCTCGATCTGCATCCAGGTGGGCTTGCCCGCGCCGTGGCCGGCGCGCGTCTCGACGCGCAGCAGCACGGGCTTGGCGCAGCCCTGCGAGCGCTGCAGCTCGGCGGCGAACTTGTAGCTGTGCCAGGGTACGACGCGGTCGTCGCGGTCGGCCGTGGTCACGAGCGTCGCGGGATAACAGACACCGGCTTTGACGTTGTGCACCGGCGAGTACGCCTGCAGCGCGCGGAACTCGTCGGCGTTCTCGGAGAGGCCGTAGTCGGAGGACCACTGGCGGGCGTTGGCGCTCGCGGTGTGGTAGCGCAGCATGTCCAGCACGCCGACGCCGGGCAGCGCCGCGGCGAAGAGGTCCGGCCGCTGCAGCAGCGTCGCGCCGACCAGCAGGCCGCCGTTGCTGCGCCCGGAGATGGCGAGCCGCGCGGGCTTGGTCCAACCGTCGCGCACCAGGAACTCGGCCGCGGCGATGAAGTCGTCGAACACGTTCTGCTTCTTGAGCTTCGTGCCGGCCTCATGCCACGCGTCGCCGTACTCGCCGCCGCCGCGCAGGTTGGCCTCGGCGTAGATGCCGCCCATCTCGAGCCACGCGAGCACCGTCGGCCGGAACGCGGGCGTCAACGAGACGTTGAAGCCGCCGTAGCCGTAGAGCATGGTCGGCGCGTCGCCGTCCTTCACCATGTCCTTGCGGTGGGTGATGAACATCGGCACGCGCGTGCCGTCCTTGCTGGTGTAGAACACCTGCTTCGTCACATAGACCGAGGTGTCGGCCGCGATCTTCGGCTCGCGCCAGGTGCTCACCGCCAGCGTCGCGGTGTCGAGCCGCATCACGCGGCCGGGCGTGGCGTAGTCGGTATAGGCGAAGAAGGTCTCGCTGTCCTTGGCGCTGCCGCCGAAGCCGCCGATCGTGCCAATGCCGGGGCCGTTCACCTCGCCCAGCGCCTTGCCGTCGCGGTCGAAGATGCGCGCCACGCCCTGCGCATCGCGCACATAGGTGGCGATGAGACGGCCACCGACGAAGTTAGCGTTGTCGAGCGCGTTGTCGGCCTGCGGCACGACCTCGCGCCAGCGCGCGGGCGACGGGTCTTTGAGGTCGACCGCGATGATGCGACCGCGCGGCGCGGCGTTGGTCGTCTGTACATAGGCGGTATCGCCTTCGCTGCCGAGGATGTCGTAGCGCGCATCCCACTCGCCGAACAGGCGCCGCGGCGCAGCGGCCGGGTCGCGCAGGTCGATGACATCGACGCCGTTCGCACGATAGCCGTCGAACAACGACACGAAGAGCCAGCGTCCGTCGTCCGACACCGACGCGCCCGGCGCACGGCGCGGGTGGTCGGTGACCTTGTAGACCACGCGATCGGCCGACTGCGGCGTGCCCATCTTGTGGAAGTGCACCACCGGCTGCGCCTGATCGTCACCGCGACCGGCGTCGTCGGCGCGCGCCGGGTAACGGCTGTAGTAGACACCGGAAGCGTCAGGGGCCCAGGACAGGGTCCAGAACTTGGTCTGGCGCAGCTCGTCCGGCAGGTCGACGCCGTCGGCGACGCGGCGGAACTTCCAGATCTCCCAGTCGGTGCCACCGTCGGACAAAGAATAGGCGATGAGCTTGCCGTCGGGCGAGGGCTCGAAGCGCGCGAGCGCCACGGTGGCATCGCTGCTCGCGGCGTTCGGATCGAACAGCACGCGCGGCTTGGCGTCGAGCGCATCGGCGACATACAGCACGCTCTGGTTCTGGGTGCCGTCGTTGCGGGTGAAGAAATACTTGCCGCCCTTCACCCGCGGCAGCCCGACCCGCTCGTAGTTCCACAGCTGCGTCAGACGCTGCTTGATGCGCTCGCGCTGCGGCAGCGCTTCGAGCCAGGGCTGGGCGAGCGCGTTCTGCGCACGCACGAACTCGCGGGTCCCGGGCGCGGTCGGATCCTCCATCCAGCGGTAGGGATCGGCGACCTTGCTGCCGTGGTAGTCGTCCACCACCGTACCGCGCTCGGCGGCCGGGTAGACGGGGGCAGCAGCAGCGGTCGATGTGGTCAGCGTCATGGCGATGAGGGTGTATCCGAAGCAGCGGGTCAGACGACGGGGCAGGATGTGGCGATGCAGCATGTTCCTCTCTACACTCCGGCGATGCCGGGCGAGCCGTTCAGGACGCCCATATTACTGGACGGGACACGCCCATGACGAACCGCTCGCGCCGCTCGCTCGCCGCCCTCGCCACCCTCGCCGCCTTCCTCGTGGGGCCTGCGGTCGCGGTCGCCGCAGCACCGGCGGCGGCGCCACCGCAGCGGCTGACGCTGGAGCGTCTCTTCAGCGGACCGGACCTCGCCGGCGCCTCGCTGCGCGGCGCCCGCTTCTCGCCGGACGGCAAGCTCGTCACCTACCTGCAGGGCAGCGCGGAAGCCAAGGACCGGCTCGACCTCTGGGCGCATGACATCGCCACGGGTCGCAATGCGCTGCTGGTCGATTCGCGCAGCCTGGTCGCCGACGAGGGCCAGCTTTCCCCCGAGGAAGAGGCCCGCCGCGAACGGCAGCGCACCGTCGCGCTCGCCGGTATCGTCGATTACCAGTTCTCGGCGGACTCGCGGCTGCTGCTCATCCCGATCGCGGGCGACCTCTTCCTCTACGACCTCAAGGCGCCGCGCGGTGCTGCGGCGGTGCGCCGCCTGACGAGCACCGCCGCGGCGGAGACCGACGCGCGCTTCTCGCCGCGCGGCCGCTATGTGAGCTTCGTGCGCGAGCAGGACCTCTACGTCATCGAGGTCGCCACCGGCCGAGAGACGGCGGTGACGCAGGGCGGCGGTGGCCTCGTGTCCTTCGGCATGGCGGAGTTCATCGCCCAGGAGGAGATGGACCGCGACACGGGTTACTGGTGGTCGCCCGACGAGCGCATGATCGCGCTCGCGCGCGTCGACGAATCCACCGTGGACGAGGTCGAGCGCTTCGAGATCCTCGCCGAGAGCGTGCGCGTGATCCGTCAGCGCTATCCGGCCGCAGGACGGCCGAACGCGCGCGTCGATCTTTGGCTCGCCACGCTCGCCGACGCAGGCAAGTCGCCGTCCGCGACGCCCACGCTGCGCGAGCTGCCCGCCGCCGCAGCGGGCGACGGCTACCTCGCGCGCGTGGCGTGGTTCCCGGATTCGCGCGCACTCGCCGTGCAGCGCCAGACGCGTGACCAGAAGCGTCTCGCGCTGCTGAAGGTCGACGCGGCCACCGGCGCGGCGCGGCAACTGCTCGAGGAGCGCAGCGACACCTGGGTGGAGCTGCACGACGAGCTCACCTTCCTCGCGCGCCAGCCCGCCTTCATCTGGGCGTCCTACCGCAGCGGCTACAAGCACCTCTATCTCTACGATCTCGAGGGCAAGCTGCTGCGGCCGATCACCGCGGGCGAGTGGATGGTGGTCGGTGATTCGCGCGAGCGCGCCATCGAGGGCGTCGATGAAACGCGCGGGCTCGTCTATTTCACCGCCAACCGCGATACGCCCATCGAGCGGCATCTGTACTCGGCGCCGCTCGCCGGCACCGCCGGCGGCAAGACCGGCGATGCGGGCATCGAGGCCGGCATCCGCCGCCTCACCGACGGCGCGGGCTGGCACTCGGTGTCGATGGCCGGCGATGCGCAGCGTTGGCTCGACACCTTCTCGACGCCTGACTCGCCGCCCTCGCTGACCCTGCGCCACACGACCGGCAAGGCCCCGAGCGTGCTGGTCGCGAACAGGCTCGACGACGGTCATCCGTACCGGCCCTACCTCGCCGCGCACCGCTCGCCCGAGTTCGGCACGCTGCGCGCCGCCGACGGTCAGACGATGCACTGGACGATGCTGAAGCCGCTCGGCTTCGATCCTGCGAAGCGCTACCCGGTCATCGTCGAGGTCTACGGTGGCCCGGGCGTGCAGCGGGTGCAGCGTGCTTGGGGCGGCTACTACCGCCAATACCTCGCGCAGCAGGGCTTCGTGGTGTTCATGCTCGACAACCGCGGCTCCGGCAACCGCGGCCGCGCCTTCGAAACGGCGCTCTACCACCGCATGGGCAGCATCGAGATCGAGGATCAGGTGAAGGGCGTCGAGTACCTGCGCAGCCTGCCCTTCGTCGACCCGGCGCGCATCGGTGTCTGGGGCTGGAGTTACGGTGGCTACATGGCGCTGATGGCCATGGTGCGCGCACCCGACTTCTTCGCGGCCGGCGTATCGGGTGCGCCGGTCACCGACTGGCGGCTCTACGACACGCACTACACCGAGCGCTACATGGGCGTGCCCGAGGCGGGATCGCCCGAGAGCAACCCCGAGGGCTACCGCGACGGCAATGTCATGACCCACGCGGCAGCGCTCAAAGGTCCGCTGCTCGTGATGCACGGCATGGCCGACGACAACGTGCTCTTCACGCACAGCACCGCGCTCTTCAAGCGACTGCAGGACCTCGGCAAGCCCTTCGAGGTGATGCCCTACCCCGGCAGCAAGCACGCGCTGCTGCGCTTCCCGTCCACCGGGCTGCACGGCTACCGCACGATCAGCGATTTCTTCGTGCGCACGCTGCGGCCGGAGCCGTCGGAGGCCGCCCGATGAGGAGCCTTCGCCCGCTGTTCGAACGCAACCGTGCCTGGGCCGACGAGGTCAAGGCGCGCGATCCGGGTTTCTTCGAGACCCTGGTCGCGCAGCAGTCGCCGGACTACCTCTGGATCGGTTGCGCCGACAGCCGCGTCCCCGCCAACGAGATCGTGGGTCTGCTGCCGGGCGAACTATTCGTGCACCGCAACGTCGCCAACGTCGTGGTGCACACCGACCTCAACTGCCTCTCGGTGCTGCAATACGCCGTGGATGTGCTCGATGTCGAGCATGTCATCGTCTGCGGCCACTACGGCTGCGGCGGCGTGCACTCGGCGCTGCGCAACGACCGCCTGGGTCTGATCGACAACTGGCTGCGGCATGTGCAGGACGTGATGAAGAAGCACCGCGCGCGGCTCGATGCGCTGCCCGATGAGGCCTCGCGGCTGCGGCGACTGTGCGAGCTCAATGTGATGGAGCAGGTGCTGAGCGTCGGCGAGACCACCGTGGTGCAGAGCGCCTGGGACCGCGGCAAGGCGCTAGAGATCCACGGCTGGATCTACGACCTGCACGACGGACTGCTGAAGGACCTCAGCGTCTGCGTGAAGAGCCCGGCGGAGTTCGCCGAGGTCTACCGTTCGGTGCTCGACGCCTGATAGGCCGCGAGCCGCGCCTCGGCGGCGCGCAACCGCAGCCGCGCGGACACCAACTGCTCGCGCGCCTGCACCCAGGCGCGCTCGGCGTCGAGGCGCTCGAGCAGCGACAACCGTCCCGCCTCGTAGCCCTGGGCGGACAACTGCGCGGCTGCAGCCGCAGACGGCACTCCGCTCGCTTCCAGCGCCTCCACCTCGAGACGCGCCGCGTCGAGGTCGGCGCGGGCCGACTCGCGCCCCGACGCGATGTCGCGCGTCGCGCGCTCCGCGTCGAGCTCGGCAGCCTGCAGCGCGGCCCGCGCCTCGGCGATGCCGGCCTCGTTGCGGTCCCACAGCGGCAGCGGCATCGCGAGCCCGAGCACCCACGCACGGTCCCCGTCGGGCGAGTCCTTGTAGCGGCGCGTCCCGGCCGTCGCCTCGAGGCCGCCGTAGCGTGCGCCGCGCGCCGACTCCAGCAAGGCCTTCGCCTGTTCGATGCGGGCGCGCGCGACGCGGAGCAGCGGGTGCGCATCCACGGACACCGCGTCGGCGACGGACGCATCGACCGGCCCGACCGGCCGCGGGGCCGCATCGAACCAGGACTCGTCGAGCGGCGCGGTGACGGTCTCCTCGCGCCAGTGCGCGGCGAGCGCGCGACGGTGCGCCAGCGCGGCCGCCGCGGCCCGCCGCGCCTCGGCCTGCATCGCCGCGGTCTCGACCTCGACGCGGGCGCGCTGCAGGTCGGACTCGAGGCCCGCCGCGTGCCGCTTCGCGACCGCGTCACGCGTGCCGGCGCCGAGGGCGGCGCGCTCGCGGGCGATCCCGGCGAGCCGGTCGGCCGCCACCGCTTCGGCGTAGGCGACGGTGAGATCTCGGCGCATCTCGAGCGCCGCGAGCGCGACGCCGGCCTCGGCGGCCGTCTCGTCCGAACGCGCCGCGCGCAGCCGCGCGCTGCGACCGCCGCCGAGGGGCAAAGGCTGCGATAGGGACACGGTGGTCTCGGCGGCATCGAAGTCACGGTACGGTCCGCGGCCGAGCACGTTCTCCACCTCCACCGACAGCGTGGGGTTCTCCCATGCGCGCGCCTGCTGCGCCCTCGCAGCGGCGACTTCGCGCCCGCTCTGCGCGAGCTGCGCTGCGGGACCGCTCGCCGAAGCGCGGGCGAGCGCCTGCTCGACGGTGAGCACGGTCGATGGCTCCACGGCACGGGCGGCCGACGGCAGCCCGACAGCGCACATCGCGACGGACGCGATGATCAGCGCCCGCCGACCGCCGGTGACCTCAATGCCCATCGTGGTGCGCATGGCCGTCGTGGCCCTTGGCCTTCTCCTTCGCCGCCGGCTTGGTCTCAGCCGCCTTGGTGTCCGCCGGCTGGGTCCCGGGCTTCATCTTCGAGGAATACCGGACCTGCACGGGGGTCCGTCCCGGCGCCTCGACACGGAACAACAGCACCCAGTCGCCGCTCGGCACAGGCCGTCCCGTCAGGATCCCCGACTTCGAGGCCGTTAGCGGCAGCGAGGTCGTCTTGCCGCCCGCGAGCAGCGTCGCCGTGTAGCGACCGCTCGAGGTGTCGACGATGCCGTGGGTCGCCTTGTCATGCAGGTGCAGCTCGAAGCGGTCGCCGTGGAAGATGAGATGGGTGTGGTAGCTTCCGGCGACCATATCCCATTGCTTGGCGGATGCCGGCGCGGACGAGAGCATGAGCATCGCCAGAGCGGCATGGGCGAGAGCGGTGAAGCCAGGGGTACGCATCAGTAAGCCTCCGCGGGAGCACCCGCATTTCGTGGATCATCACGCAGCCGCGCAAGCGCGGCCGCACCATATCGCTCGATCAGGACAGGCGTCACCACCGCGTCGAGCAGCGTCGCGGTGATGAGGCCGCCGAAGATGGTCACCGCCACCGGATGCAGGATCTCCTTGCCCGGTTGGTCGCCGCCGATCATGAGCGGCAGCAGCGCGATGGCCGCCGACACGGCGGTCATCAGCACCGGCGTCATGCGCTCGAGACAGGCGCGGCGGATGGTCGCGCGGTCGAAGGGCTGGCCCTCGCGCAGCACGAGATTGAGCGTGTGGCTCACCTTGAGGATGCCGTTGCGGGCCGTGATGCCCGCGAGCGTGATGAAGCCGACCATCGCCGCGATCGAGAGGTCGAGACCCGCGAGACCGAGCGCCGCGACCGAGCCGACGAGGGCGAGCGGCACATTGCCCATGATGATGAGGGCGAGCGCGCCCGACCGGTACCGCGACCACAGCACCAGGAAGATGAGCGCGAGGGACACCACCGACAGCAGCGCGATGGTGCGCGAAGCCTGCTGCTGGGCGCGGAACTGCCCCTCGATCTCGAGCGAATAGCCGGTCGGCAGCGGCAGCGCGGCCAGCCGGCGCTGCATCTCGGCGACGACCCGGTCGGCGCCCGCGTCCTCCATGTTGCCCGAGACGACGATGCGACGGCGGCCGTCCTCGCGCTGGATCTGGTTGGGGCCGTCCGACTCCTCGACGTCCGCGAGCGACGCAAGCGGCACCGCGCCGCGCGGCGTGTCCACCAGCACCTCCGCGAGCCCGGCTCGCGTGCGCGCGCTGTCTGCCAGCTGCAACGACACCGCATACCGCCGCGGTCCGTCGATCACCTCCGCGACCCGCTCGCCGCCCGCCAGCATCTCCACCTGACGCGATATCTCCGCCGGCGTCACGCCGTGGAAGCGCGCGGCGTCCTCGTCGACGCGCACATGGATCTCCGGCACGCGCACCTGCTTCTCGAGCCGGAGATCGACCAGACCCGGCACGCCGATGAGCGACTGCTCGACCTGCGCGCCGAGCGTGCGCAAGGTGTCGAGGTCGTCGCCCGAGATCTTGACCACGAGCGCCGCCTGCACGCCCGACAGCAGATGGTCGAGGCGATGGCTGATCGGCTGGCCGATCGATACGGATCCCGGCAGCTGGGCGAGACGGCTGCGCACCTCGTCGACGACCGCCGCGCGCTCGCGCTCGCCCGCGCGCAGGTTCACATCGAGCTCGCTCATGTGCACGCCCTCGGCGTGCTCGTCGAGCTCCGCACGGCCGGTGCGGCGGCTCACCGAGACCACCTCCGGGATGTCCTTCAGCAGCCGCTCGGCGACCGCCCCCAGGCGCTCCGACTCGGACAGCGCGATGCCGGGGTTGAAGGCGAGCGATACCACCAAGGACCCTTCGTTGAACGGCGGCAGGAAGGCCTTCGGCAACCGCCAGACGCCGATCGCGCCGAGCAGCACCGCGGCCGCCGCCACGGCGAGGACCAGCCGTCCGCGCGGCAGCGCGGCATCGAGCAGCCGCGAATAGCTTTCCTTGAGCGCACGCACCAACCGCGGCTCGGGGCGCTCCAGCGTTTGGAGCGACGGCAGCAGGTAGTGGCAGAGCACCGGCGTCAGGGTCACCGAGACCAGCAGGCTCGCGAGGATGGAGACGATGTACGCGACGCCGAGCGGCGCGAACAGCTGCCCCTCGATGCCGCTGAGCGCGAACAGCGGCACGAACACCAGCACGATGATGAGCGTCGCGTAGAAGATGCCCGAGCGCACCTCGATGCTCGCGTCGGCCACCACCTGCAGCGTCGGTCGTGGCCGCTCCGCGGCGCGGTTCTCGCGCATCCGCCGCAGGATGTTCTCGACGCCCACCACGGCGTCGTCGACCAGTTCGCCGATCGCGATCGCGAGGCCGCCCAAGGTCATGGTGTTGATGGAGAGCCCCGCCATCCAGAACACGATGGCGGTCACGAACACCGACATCGGGATCGCCACCAGCGAGATCATCGTGGTGCGCACATCCATCAGGAACAGGAACAGCACGATGCCGACGATCACCAGCGCCTCGAGCAGCACGGTGCGCACGTTGCCGATCGAGTTCTCGATGAAGGTCGCCTGACGGAACTGCACCTCTAGCCGGGTGATGCCGGCCGGCAGCGTGGCGCGGACCGACGCCAATGTCCGCTCGAGGTCGCGGGTGAGCCGGAGCGTGTCGACACCGGGCTGCTTCTGGATGCCGAGGATGACGGCCGGTTCACCGCCGTAGCCGGCGCTGCCGCGCCGCGGCCGCGCGCCGAAGCCGACATCCGCCACCGCCGACAGCAGCACCGGCGCCCCGTCGCGGACCGCAACGACGAGTCCGCCGAGCGCGGCGGGATCGCGCTCGCGGCCGAGGGTGCGGATCACGAACTCCTGGGCGCGGTCGTCGATGAAGCCGCCGCCCGCATTCGCCGAGAACCCGCGCACCGCCCGCTCGATGTCATCGAGGGTGACGCCGAGCTGGCGCATGCGGGCCGGCGACGGCGTGACGCGGTATTCACGCACCAGACCGCCGATCGGGATCACCTGGGAGACACCGGGCACGGCGAGCAGGCGCGGCCGGACGACGAAATCCGCGGTCTCGCGCAGCAGCATCGGGTCGGCAGCCTCGCCGGCGAGCGCGACCAGCATGATCTCGCCCATGATCGAGGAGATCGGACCGATGCTCGGCCGGATGTCCTCGGGCAGCGCCGCCTCGGCGGTCGCGAGACGCTCGGCGACCAGCTGCCGCGCGCGGTGGATATCGGCATCCCACCCGAACTCCACATACAGGAACGACAGTCCGAGGCTCGAGGTCGAGCGCACGCGCGTGACGCCGGGCAGGCCTTGCATCGCCGCCTCGATGGGCACGGTGACGAGCTGCTCGACCTCCTCGGCCGCCAGCCCGTGCGATTCGATCTGGACGCTGACGGTCGGGCGGTTGAGGTCGGGCAGCACGTCCACATCCAGCTGCGGCACCACCCAGGTGCCGAGACCGATGAGGAGCAGCGAGGCCGCGAGCACGGCCACGCGGTGGCGCAGGCTGCCGTGGATGATCTGGTTGAACATGGCCGGCCGTCAGCGGATCTGGCCGACGAGGTGCGCGCCGCGCACCACGATGCGCGCCTGCGGCGCGATGCCCGCGAGCACGACCACGCGATCGGCCGACACCTGCTCGATGCGCACCGCTCGCGGCACGAAGCGCTCGGCGGCGACCTTCTCGAACACGATGCGCTCGCCGTTGGGCGCACGGATGACGGCGGTGCTCGGCAGCAGGAGACCGCGCGCCGAGGACGCGCGCTCGAGGAACACCGTCACCGGCTGGCCCGCGACCAGGCCGGGGGCGACGGACACGAGATCGAGCCGCACCGGTACGGCACCGCCGCGGGTCTGCGCACCCACCCCCGCGAGACGCGCCTCGAGCGCGGGGCCGTCGCGCAGGGCGACGCTCGCGCGCAGGATGCCGCCCGCGGCGACCGGCTCGAACGCGAGCGCCTCAACGGACATGCGCGCCGGGTCGATGACCGTCAGCAGGGTCTCGCCGGGCGACACGACCATGCCGGGACGCGCATCGATCGAGGCGATCACGCCGTCGATGGGCGCGACGAGGCGCTCGCCGCCCGTCGACAACGATGTCCGCAACGCCGTGCGCTGCGCGACGAGGCTTGCGACCCGGCTCCGCTGCGTCTCGACCTCGGCGCGCGACACCACACCCGCGAGGCCCTCGAGCCGCGCGAGGTCCGCCCGTGCCTGCGTGAGCTCGGCGTCGACGCGCGCGGCCTCCGCGGCGCTGGACGCACGCTCGCTGCCCGAGCCGCTCGGCGTGAGACGCAGCAACACCTGACCGCGACGCACACGGGCGCCGAGCACCGGCCACGAGCCGCCCTCGCCTGCTACCCGACCGCCCTGCAGGGTCTGGACGACCGCGCTCGCACGCGGATCGCCGACCAGCTCACCGGCGAGCCGCAGCGACCGCGGTGCATCGCTCTCCTCGACCCTGACGGTGCGCAGTTCGAGCAGCCGTTGCGTCGGTTTGGGCACGAACACGCTGCCGTCGGCGAGGCGAGCAGGACGGCCGCCGGTGGCGGCTGCAGGCAGCGGCGCCGCGGGCTGCTCGTCGGCGTGGTCGTGGCCCTCATGGGCGCTGGCCGGCACGGGCCATGCGGCGATCGTCGCACCACACATCGTGACGACGACGAACGACGCCAGGAGACGGCCGCGACCGCGCATCCGGCGGCGCAGCAGCACGACCGCTGCGCCGACCGCGACCAGCGCCGCGAGCAACCAGCGCCACCCTTCCGCGAGCAGGCTCACCAGACGCGCGGTGAGCGGCTCGGGGGGCGGCGTCGCATCCGCGAGCGTACCGCCGAGGAGATCCTCGCCGGCCGGGGCCTTGATCGAGAGCGTCAAGGCCGCCGCGGCGCCCGGCGCCAAAGGTTTGATGGATGCCATGTACTGACCGGGCGACTCCTCCGCGGCGACGACCTCCGCCGCATCGCCCAGCGTCACGCCCACTCGGGCGCCGGTCACGGGCTCGTTGCTGTCGTAACGGTCGAGCCAGATGTCGATGTGGTCGCCGTGGGACTCCACGACGGCCTCGTAGAGTTCGGAGGTGAGCTCCACCACCGTGCGCCCCGGGACCCCGCCATCCGGCATCGTCGCCGCGGCGGGCACCGCCGCGCCCGCCTCGGCGTCGTGGTCATGCCCCTCGTGCGCGATGAGCGCTGCGGACACGAGGAGCGACAGGCAGACGACGACGGCGCGCAGCGTCGGCACGGCGGACATCGGGGCGGAGCGGAACGGACGGGACATGGCGGACCTCGGACATGACAACTCGGACGCGGCCCCTCTGCGGGACCGGCATTCGACATCGACAGCGAGGACGGGCTAGACCCGCAGACGGACGGAACGGCCGACGACGGCGCCGGCGAGACTGCGCATCGAGGAGCGCTCGGGCGCAGCGCCCCCGTACGCATCGTCGCGTGACGGCAGCAGATCAGGCAGCGGCGGCAGCAAGCCGCCGACATGCGTGAAGATCAAAGCGGTCTGGACGACCGGCGGCACCACGACGGCCCCTGCTCCGGTGCCGACCGCCTCATCGACCGCGGGCAGGTGCGCCGGGACCGCCGTCGTCGCCGGCGCCTCCGCCGCAGACCCGGCGTCCACGGCACTCTCGGCCATCGACTCGCAATGGTCGGTGGCCGGGACGACGCGTGGCGAATCGCCGCTGTTCAGGCAATACGCGAGCGGCCCCGCGACCGCGGGCGCGGCGCACGCCATGACCGCCAGCGCGGCGATGACGCGCGGGAAGCGTACGACCCGATGGCGGAGACGGCGCAGCATGTGATGACCGTATCGGAGGCCTCGGGTGGGGTCAACCGTCAGGGGAACTTGATCTTGCCGGGACCCGGCATGCCGCCCGCGTCCGGCACGACGATGCGCGAGGCAGCCTCGCGGCGCATCTCCTGCGCCTCGTTGATCGCGTCCTCGAGCGCCTGCTTGACGGCGTCGGGGAACTTCTCGACCGCCTCGGCGAGGTCCTTGGCGTCGATCTCGAAGCCGAGCGGCAGCACGCCGCCCGGGGTCATGAGCTGCGTCTGGCCGAGCCAGAGGATGGGTCGCGACGCGTCGGGCGAACCGTCGGCGAGCACCGGCACCATGCGGCGCAGCGTGCCGGCGCGACGGTCGGTGTAGACCTCCTCGCGGCAGAGGGAGGCGGTGTCGATCTTGATCTCGGGCAGACCCATGTCCTGCGTGCTCATGCTTCAGCTCCTGGCGAGTGATTCTTTGACGCTGTCGATCGTGGCGGGGGCACCGTGCTGGCGGATGATAGCCTTGCGGCGGAAGAACCGCGTGTAGCCCGCGGGCCCCATGCGCGAACCGCCGAGGCCCGACAGCTTGAAGGAGTTCTTCTCGGCCTCATGGCACATCGCGGTCAGCGAGCCGTCGTTGAGGCTGATGCCGCCGGCGTCGAGCCGCCGGCCGATGGCCTCCGCCTCCTCGAGCGTGCCGGCGATGACGCCCGCGGACAGGCCGTACACGCCGTCGTTGGCGAGCGCGACGGCCTCGTCGACGGTGTCGTAGGCCATCACCGGGATCACGGGACCGAAGGTCTCCTCGGTCATCACCGTCATGCGGTGGTCGACATCGACCAGCACCGTGGGCCGCAGCCACTTGCCGCCGTGGTCGAGGATCTCGCCGCCGCAGAGCACCCGCGCGCCCTTGGCGCGGGCATCGGCGAGCTGCGCGGCGACGATGTCGGCCTGCTTGCCGAAGATGAACGGGCCGATGGTGCCCTCGTGGATGTCCGGCCAGTTGATGTCGACCGCGCGCGCCTTCTCGACGAGGCGCTCGATGAAGGGCGCGGCGATGCGCCGGTCGACATAGATGCGTTCGAGGCTCTGGCAGGCCTGACCGGTGGCGAGGCAGGTGGCGCGGAGCGCGACATCGGTGGCGCGTTCGAGGTCGGCGCTCGCGGTGATGATCAGCGGATCCTTGCCGCCCAACTCGAGGAACGCCGGCACGAAATGCCGCGCCGCGGCCTCGGCGACCTTGCGGCCCGTCGCGACGCTGCCCGTGAAGCACACGGCATCGACGGCCTCGACGAGACGCTCGCCGGTCTCACGACCGCCCGGCTGCACATGCAGCACGGCGGCGAGCTCGGGCACGGCGGCGATGCTCTGCATCGCCGGGACCGCGAAGCGCGGCGTCACCTCGCTCGGCTTGACGAACACCGCACAGCCGGCGAGCAGGGCCGGGATGGCGTCGATGAAGCACAGCGAGACCGGGAAGTTCCACGGACTGATCGCGCCGACGAGCTGATAGGGGATGTACTGCGAGCGGTAGGAGATGTTCGGCAACGCGGCCGAGCGCGCGTCCTCCTCCTGCGCGAGCGAGGGCGCGAGCCGGCTCCAACGGTCGATGGTGGGCGGCAGACCCATCACCTCGACGCGCGAGATGAGATGCCGACCGGTATCGAGCGTGAGTGCGTCGATGATGTCCTGCTGGCGACGGATCCACTCCGCACGCCAGCGCGCAAGCACCTCGATGCGGTGCGCGAGCGGCGCTGCCGCCCAGGCCGTCTGCGCGGCGCGCAGCCGCGCCAGCGTCGCTGCGAGTTCGTCGGCCGACGGCGCATCGAAGCTGTGGTCGACCGCGCCGGTGCGCGGGTCGACGACGTCGTAACGGACGGGGTCGGTGGCGGCGCGGTCCATGAGCCTAGCCTGCAGCGGCCGCGCGCCGCGGGGAGGTCTCCCGCTGCAACGCTTCGATGAACGGTCGGTCGGCCTCGAGGATGTCCTCGGCGTCGAGCGCCGCCGGCGCGACCCACTTCAGACGCTGCCCGTCGAGGGGCTGCACGGCGCCGGTGAAACCGCGTACCTCGTAGCAGCGCAGCTCGATGCAGCGGTCGGGGTAGTCGTGGCGCAGCGTGAGCACATGCCGCGGCGGCGCGGCGTCCCGCGCGAGCTCGACACCGAGCTCTTCGCGCAGCTCGCGCGCCAGCGCCTCGAGGTCGGACTCTCCTGCGGCGATCTTGCCGCCCGGGAACTCCCAGCGGCCGGCGAGCGGCTTGCCCGAGGGTCGCTCCGCGATCAGCACCGCTCCCGCGGCGTCGATCAACGCGGCGGCCACCACCGGCACGACGGGCAACGCCGACGCGACGGGCGACGGCGGCGCCACGGCGCTCGTCATTCGAGCTGCCCGTGACACTGCTTGAACTTCTTGCCGGAACCGCAGGGACAGGGCTCGTTGCGGCCGACCTTGCGCTCACCGCGCACGAAGGTCGCATCGGAGGGGTCCACCCCGCCCTCGCCGCCCATGCCGCCGAGACCGGGCATCGCGCCCGACGCCGCCGCACCGGCGATGCCGCCGGCCGCTGCGCCTGCCACGCCGCCGGGCGCACCGCCCGCGGCGGCCGCAGCCTCCGCCGTCGCCGCCGCGCTGAGCGGCGACTGCGCCTCCGCGTGCTGCGCCTGCAGCGCCGCGAGCAGACGCCGTTGGCGTTCCTCCTCTTCGCGCTGCAGGTCGGCCTCGCTGCGCACCTCGATGCGCGCCAGCACCGAAGCGGTGTCGAACTTCACGCGCTCGAGCATCGCGCCGAAGAGCTCGTAGGCCTCACGCTTGTACTCGTAGCGGTAGTCCTTCTGCGCGTAGCTGCGCAGGTGGATGCCCTGCCGCAGGTAATCCATCGCCGCAAGGTGCTCGCGCCAGTGCTGGTCGAGCGTGCGCAGCATGACGTCCTTCTCGAGGTGCTGCGTGAGCTCCGGCCCGAAGCGCGCGGTCTTGGCGTCGTAGGCCTGCGCCACGGCATCGAGCACGCGTTGCCGCATCGTCTGCTCGCCGAGCTCGGGCTCGGCGGCGAGCCAGGCGCGCGGCTCGAGGTCGACGAAGAAATCCTTGCGCAGCGCCTCGGCGAGGCCCTCGAGGTCCCAGTCCTCGTGCGGCACGTTGCGCGGCAGGTGCTCATCGAGCAGCCGACCGACCACATCGGCCTGGATGCCGCGCACCGCGGTGCCGAGGTCGGCGGCGCCCATGATCTCGGTGCGCTGCTGGTAGATGACCTTGCGCTGGTCGTTGGCGACGTCGTCGAACAGCAGCAGCTGCTTGCGGATGTCGAAGTTGTGGGCCTCGACCTTGCGCTGCGCGGTCTCGATGCGCCGGGAGAGCATGCGGCTCTCGATGACCTCGCCTTCCCTCATCCCGGCGGCCGACAGCAGCCGCTTGGTGAAGTTCGGGTCGCCGAAGATGCGCATCAGGTTGTCTTCCATCGACAGATGGAAGCGCGTCGAACCCGGGTCGCCCTGGCGGCCGGAGCGGCCGCGCAGCTGGTTGTCGATGCGGCGGGACTCGTGGCGCTCGGTGCCGACGATGTGCAGACCGCCCGAGGCGACCACGGCGTCATGGCGCTCGCGCCAGGCGGCGCGCGCAGCCTCGCGCGCAGCGTCGTCGGCCTCCGCGGGCAGACCCGCGAGCTCGGCCTCGAGGTTGCCGCCGAGCACGATGTCGGTGCCGCGGCCGGCCATGTTGGTGGCGATGGTGACCGCGCCCGGACGACCGGCCTGCGCGATCACATGCGCCTCGCGCTCGTGCTGCTTGGCGTTCAGCACCTCGTGGGCGACGCCCTCCTTCTGGAGGATGCCCGAGATGAGCTCGGAGCTCTCGATCGACGCGGTGCCGACCAGCACCGGCTGCTTGCGCTCGACGCAGTCGCGGATGTCATCGATGACCGCCTTGAACTTGTCCTCCTGCGTCAGATAGACGAGGTCGGGCATGTCCTTGCGGACCATCGGCTTGTGGGTCGGGATGACCATCACCTCGAGGCCGTAGATCTGCAGGAACTCCGGCGCCTCGGTGTCGGCGGTGCCGGTCATGCCGGAGAGCTTCTTGTAGAGGCGGAAGTAGTTCTGGAAGGTGATGGACGCGATCGTCTGGTTCTCTTCGCGGACCCGCACGCCTTCCTTGGCCTCGACGGCCTGATGCAAGCCCTCGGACCAGCGCCGGCCCGGCATGGTGCGGCCGGTGAACTCGTCGACGATCACCACCTCGCCGTTGCGCACGATGTACTCGACATCGCGCCGGTACAGCGAGTGCGCGCGCAGCGCGGCGTTGAGGTGATGCATCAGCCGGATGTTCGACGGATCGTAGAGGCTCTCGCCTTCGCGCAGCAGCCCGCCCTTGATCATGAGCTCTTCGACGCGCTCATGACCGGCCTCGGTGAGATGCACCTGGCGCTGCTTCTCGTCGACCATGAAGTCGCCGTCCGGCTCGGGCTCGCCGGCCTTGGGCGCCGGACCCTCGGCGCGGCGCAGCCGCGGCACGAGACGGTTGACGGCGACATAGGTGTCGGTGCTCTCCTCGGCCGGCCCGGAGATGATGAGCGGCGTGCGCGCCTCGTCGATGAGGATCGAGTCGACCTCGTCGACGATCGCGAACGACAACGCGCGCTGCACGCGGTCCTCGAGCCGGAACGCGAGGTTGTCGCGCAGGTAGTCGAAACCGAACTCGTTGTTGGTGCCGTAGGTGATGTCGCAGCCGTAGGCGGCGCGCTTCTCGTCGGAGGACTGGCCGTTGCGGATCACGCCGACCGTGAGGCCGAGGAAGCGGTAGACCGGGCCCATCCAGTCGGCGTCGCGCTGCGCGAGGTATTCGTTGACGGTGACGACATGCACCCCCTCGCCGGTGAGGGCGTTGAGGTAGGCCGGCAGCGTCGCCATGAGGGTCTTGCCTTCGCCGGTGCGCATCTCGGCGATGCGGCCGCGGTGCAACGCCGCACCGCCGATGAGCTGGACATCGAAGTGGCGCATGCCGAGCGTGCGACGGGCGGCCTCGCGGACCACCGCGAAGGCCTCGGGCATGAGGGCATCGAGCGTCTCACCGGCCGCGAGCCGTGCGCGGAACTCGGCAGACTTGGCGCCGAGGGCTTCGTCGGAGAGCGCCTGCAGCCCGGACTCGAAGGCGGCCGCCGACTTGACCTCGCGGGAGGAGGATTTCAGGAGGCGGTCGTTGCGGCTGCCGAACAGCCTGGTGAGAAGGTTGCGCACGCGGGGGGAGACCTTGCGGAAAGGGCCGATATTCTACGGGGAGATGGGGGTGCCGCGCAGGATTGCAAGGCGGGGCGGTCGCCGACCGGGCGCCGACGAACCCGATGCGGCGTCAGCCGCGGCCTGGGGCCGGGATGGTTTCAGCCGTCGATGTACGCCAGCGGATTGACCGGGCGACCGCTGCGCAGCACCTCGAAGTGTACATGCGGACCGGTCGACCGACCGGTCGAACCCATCTCGGCGATGCGTTGGCCACGGGTGACCGTGTCGCCGACCTTCACCAGGTTCTTGCGGTTGTGGCCGTAACGGGTGACATAACCGTCGCCGTGGGTGACATCGACCACCCAGCCGTAGCCGTCCTTGACGCCGGAGAAGGTCACCACACCCGCACCGACGGCGACCACCGGATCGCCGTGGTTTCCCGCGAAGTCGACGCCGCGATGCAGCGTCGAGACGCCGGTGAAGGGGTCCTGGCGGTAACCGAAACCTGACGACAGGAAGCCGCGCTCGACGGGGCGCCCTTCCGGCAGGATCCGCGCGCGCAGTTCGCGCTGCAGCAGGATGGACTCGATCGCGTTCAGCTGCGAATCGCGCTGCGCCAGACGGCCCTCGACATCGTCGATGAGACGCGAGATGTCGGGCGCCTGCGCCGGAAGGCCCTCGGACTCGGGGCCACCGCTGCCGGGCGAGATGCCGAAGTCGAACTCGCGCGAGTCGAGATCGGCGAGCTCGGCGACGCGTCTGCCGAGCGCATCGAGACGGACCACATGCGCGTTGACCTGGCCGATGCGCGCGGCGAGCACATCGACGCGCTCCTGCAGCTGACGGCGAAGTTCGGTGAGTTCCTGCTTCTGGACGAGCGCGGAACGCGCAAGCGCAGCGGGGCTGCCGTCGCCGAACTGCGCGCGCTGACCGAGCGTCACGCCCGCCATGAACACGACGCCGAGCAACGCCAACGCGGCGCAGGCGCCGACGCCGAGCACCATCGGGCTCGCAAGGTCGATGCGCGCGACGCCCGAGGCGCGACGCCAGAGCAGCGACAGGCTCACGCCCGCGGCTCCGACGCCGACACCCGGCGCGACACGATGCTCGCCGTCGTGGAAGATGGCATAGTCCCCCCGGCAGATTCCCGGGCGCCTCCGGCGGCAAGCCGTCTGAGAGGCGCAAGATGCGCGACTATGCCCAAACCCCCCACTCGACACAACCCATCCCGCGCGGCAACCAACTCCCATCCGTCCAATCGGGTGAAAAAGCCCATGGGTTTCAAGGAGTTGCTGGGACGTTCTGCGCCTCTACAGCAGGCCATCGCGCGGCAGACGGACCGGGGGGTGTTCTGGCGCGAGTTCCTAACCCAGCGGCTGCCGGCCGATCTCGCCGCCCAGGTCACCCAAGTGGTGGAGCGCGATGGGGCATTGAGCGTCTACGCCGCTTCAGCGGCCTGGTCGGCGCGGCTGCGGTTCGCGATCGCAGAGCACTGGCCGGCGGCGCAGCAGGCCGCGCCCGGCCTCAAGCGTTGGTCGGTGCGGGTTCAGCCCGCCGCGGCGAGCACGGGCGCGCGCGCGTAGGAGATCGGCGCGTCCTCGGGGCGCTCGAACACCACCGCCTCCCAGGCCGATCCGTCGGCGAGCAGCGTGCGCAGCAGACGGTTGTTGAGGCCGTGGCCCGACTTGAAGCCGCTGAACTCACCGATGAGGCTGTACCCGAGCAGGTATAGATCGCCGATCGCGTCGAGGATCTTGTGCTTCACGAACTCGTCCTCGTAGCGCAGGCCGCCCTCGTTCAGCACCTTCGAGTCGTCGAGCACGATGGCGTTGTCGAGGTTGCCGCCAAGCGCGAGGTTGCGCGCACGCATGCTCTCGAGGTCGCGCATGAAACCGAAGGTGCGGGCGCGGCTGATCTCCTTGAGGAAGGAGGTGGTCGAGAAATCCATCGTGGCGCGCTGCGCGCGGCGCTTGAAGATCGGGTGGTTGAACTCGATCTCGAAGTTCACCTTGAAGCCGTCGAAGGGGTCGAACTGCGCCCACTTGTCGCCGTCCTCGACGCGCACCGTCTTGCGGATGCGGATGAAGCGCTTCGGACTGCGCTGCTCTTCGATGCCCGCCGATTGCAGCAGGAACACGAACGGACCCGCGCTGCCGTCCATGATGGGCACCTCAGGCGCGCTGACCTCGACCAGGGCGTTGTCGATGCCGAGACCGGCGAAAGCCGACAGCAGGTGCTCGACGGTCGAGACCTTCACATCGCCCTTGGAGAGCACGGTGCCGAGCATGGTCTCGCCGACATTCTCCGCGCGCGCGGGGATGTCGACCGGCGTCGGCAGGTCGGTGCGACGGAACACGATGCCGGTGTCGGGCGCCGCGGGGCGCACCGTCATGAGGATCTTCTTGCCGGTGTGCAGACCGACGCCCGAGGCGCGGATGATGTTCTTGAGAGTGCGCTGACCGACCATGGATACCCCCGGCCGACACGGCGCCCGCAGGTCGCGGGACGCCGGCCGTCGCCGAACCGGGGAATGTTACCCGAAAGTGACGGGGCCGTCGGCCTTCAGACCGCGCGGCCCCGTCGCCGTCAGTCGGCCTGACGGCGCAGGAAGGTCGGGATGTCGAGGATCTCTTCGGCGGAGTCGTCGTGCCGCAGACCATCACCGGCCGCAGCAGCGAGCCGGTTGATCGCCGGCTCCTCGAAGCGCGAGTAGTCGCCGGTCGCGACCGTCGCAGCGGTCTTGAGCGCCGCGCTGCGCAGACCACCCGAGCCGAGCGCCGGACGCAGCCCCGGCGTCGCGCCGAAACCGGCGCCACGCGTCGGCGCCGCACCGGCACCCGCACCGATGGCCGGCGTCGCCGCGCGGGCGACCGCCGGCTGCTGCACGACCGCCGCCTGAGCCCGACCGAGGCCGGTGGCGACCACCGTGACGCGCAGCTCACCGCTGAGCTCGGGATCGATGACGGTGCCGACCACGACGGTCGCATCCTCGGAGGCGAACTCGCGGACGATGTTGCCGACCTCTTCGAACTCGCCGATGGCGAGGTCCATGCCGGCGGTGACGTTGACCAGGATGCCGCGTGCACCGGCGAGGTTGACGTCCTCGAGCAACGGCGAGGAGACGGCCATCTGCGCGGCGACGCGCGCCCGGTCCTCACCGGTGCCGACGCCCGAGCCCATCATCGCCATGCCGGTCTCGCCCATGACGGTGCGCACATCGGCGAAGTCGACGTTGATGAGGCCGGGACGGGTGATGAGGTCGGCGATGCCCTGCACCGCGCCCTGCAGCACGCCGTTCACGCTCTTGAAGGCGTCGAGCAGCGTGGTCTTGGGACCGAGCACCGTCAGCAGCTTCTGGTTGGGGATGGTGATCAGGGAGTCGACGCTGCGGGCGAGCTCCTGCATGCCCTGCTCGGCGACCGCGGCGCGCTTGCCGCCTTCCATGTTGAAGGGGCGCGTCACCACGGCGACCGTGAGGATGCCGAGCTCGCGCGCGAGCTGCGCGACCACCGGCGCCGCGCCGGTGCCGGTGCCGCCGCCCATGCCGGCCGTGAGGAACAGCATGTCGCAGCCTTCGATCATCTGGATGATGCGGTCGCGGTCCTCCATGGCGGCCTGGCGGCCGACCTCAGGGTTGGCGCCGGCGCCGAGGCCCTTGGTGATGCCTGAACCGATCTGCAGGGTGGTCTTGACGTCGGAGTGCTTGAGCGCCTGAGCATCGGTGTTGATGCACATGAACTCAACGCCGTCGATGCCGCTGCGCACCATGTGCGACACGGCGTTGCCGCCGCCGCCACCGATACCCAACACCTTGATGACCGCGCTCTGCGTGTAAGCGTCCATCAGTTCGAACATGGTGAGTGCTCCTCAGGTTTCGAGAATTGTAATGAATCAGAAGTTGCCTTGAAACCAATTTCTCATGCGCTCGAGCGTCGTGCGCGCTCCGGCGAGTCCGCCGCCGCGCCGCCCGGGCGTCATGTGCTCGCGCGCGTGCAGCAGCAGGCCGACGCCGGTGGCGTGGATCGGGTTGCTGATGACGTCGGACAGGCCGCGCACGCCGCCCGGCATGCCGAGCCGCACCGGCTTGCCGAGCACCTCCTCGGCGAGCTCGACCGCGCCTTCCATCTTGGCGCTGCCGCCGGTGAGCACGATGCCCGCAGCGATCGCTTCATCGAAGCCGCTGTGCTTGAGCTCGTGCGCGACGAGGCCGAAGAGCTCGGCGTAGCGCATCTGCACCACCTCGGCCAGCGTCTGGCGCGCGAGCCGCCGCGACGGCCGGTCGCCGACGCCCGGCACCTCGATGGTCTCCTCGGCGCGCGCCAGCTGCGAGAGGGCGCAGGCGTAGCGCAGCTTGATCTCCTCGGCGTTCGGGCTCGGGGTGCGCATCGCGACCGCGATGTCGTTGGTGACCTGGTCGCCGGCGATGGGGATCACCGCGGTATGCCGGATCGCCCCGTGGGTGAACACCGCGATGTCGGTGGTGCCGCCGCCGATGTCGATGAGGCAGACGCCGAGGTCCTTCTCATCGTCGGTCAGGGTGGCGTGGCTGGAGGCGAGCTGCTCGAGCACGATGTCGTCGACGGCGAGGCCGCAGCGCTGGATGCACTTCTCGATGTTCTGGGCCGCGCTCTCGGCGCCGGTCACGATGTGCACCTTGGCCTCGAGACGCACGCCCGACATGCCGATCGGGGCGCGCACGCCCTCCTGCCCGTCGATGATGAACTCCTGCGGCAGCACATGCAGGATCTTCTGGTCGGCGGGGATCGCCACCGCCTTGGCCGCGTCGATGACATGCTCGATGTCCGACTGCTGGACCTCCTTGTCACGGATGGCCACCACGCCGTGCGAGTTCAGGCTGCGCACATGGCTGCCGGCGATGCCGGCATACACCGAGCGGATCTCGCAGCCGGCCATCAGCTCGGCCTCCTCGACCGCGCGCTGGATCGACTGCACCGTCGACTCGATGTCGACCACCATGCCGCGCTTGAGGCCGCGCGAGGGCTGCGAGCCGATGCCGATGACCTCGACGCTCCCGTCCGCGCCCACCTCGCCCACCAGCGCCACCACCTTGGAGGTGCCGATGTCGAGCCCCACGATCAGCTGCCGTTCGATCTTCTTGGCCATGTGTGTCGCTCAACCCTCAGGGGCGTCGTCGCCCTCGTCCAATGCGGCCATCCGGGTACCGTTGCGCCAGCCGGCCGCGAAACCGTTCGAATAACGCATGTCGACATAGGCGAGCTCCGCCCCGCGCTGCATCACGAGGCGCAGCGCAGCCGCGACGAAGCGCTCGAAGCGCTCGTCGACATCGCGACGGCCGAGGCGGATGCGTACGCCGTTGTCGAGATCGATCTCCCAGGCGCCGCGGGCGTCGAGCCGCAACGCCGTGAGCCGCACACCGCCCTCGGCGAGCCGGCCCTGGATGGCGAGATAGCGCCGCGCCACCGCGCCTTCGCTGCCCACCGGACCGGAGAGCCGCGGCAGCTCGGGCGGCAGGAAGCGCGCGCCGGTCAGGAACAGTTCGCCGCGCGCGTTGAGCAGACCGTCCGCGCCCCAGCGCGCCGCCGCGACCTGTTCGGTGACCTCGATGCGCAGCCCGCGCGGCCAGGCGCGCGCCACAGTGGCGCGGTCCACCCACGGCAGCGCCTCGACCGAGCGCTGCAAGGCCGCGAGGTCCACCGACACCAGCCCCGCTCCGTCGACGCGCTTGCGTACCGCCTGCTCGAGCTCGAGCGGCGAGACGCGCTGGAAGCGGCCCTCCAGCGTCACCTGGTCGATCGGTTCGTCGAGCGCGCGGGTGACGAGCAGCCCGAGCAGACCGACGGCGGCGAGCGCCGCGCCGATGCGCGCGGTGCGCCGCCAGTCGACCTCGGGCCACTGCCAGGACTTCTCCTCGCGGCGACGGTTGCGCGGGCGGTTGCCGATCATCCTCTTGGCCTCCTCGTCAGGCTGGTCTCGAGCACGCGCCAGACCAGCGTCGGGAAATCGATGCCGACCGCCGCTGCGGCCTTGGGCACGAGGCTGGTCGCCGTCATGCCGGGTACGGTGTTGATCTCGAGCAGCAGCGGCCGACCGGTCGCATCCATCATGAAGTCGACGCGCCCCCAGCCCTCGGCGCCGGCGGCGGCGAACGCGCCGAGCGCCAACGCGCCGAGATGCTTCTCGGCCTCGGGCGCTAGACCCGACGGGCAGTGGTAACGCGTGTCGCCGCTCGAATACTTGGCCACATAGTCGTAGAAGGCGCGCGGCGTCTCGATGCGGATCGAGGGCAGCGCACGGCCCTGCAACACGCCGACGGTGTACTCGGCACCGGGGATGAACGCCTCGGCGAGCACCGACCGGTCCACGGCCGCGGCCGCCGCATAGGCCGCCGGCAGCTGCGAAGCCTCGTCGACGCGTGCCATGCCGACCGAGGACCCTTGCGTCGCCGGCTTCACGAACATCGGCAGTCCGAGGGTGGCGATCGCGGTCTCGAAGTCCTGCGGCCCGGTGAGCTCCACGAACTCGGCGGTGGCAATGCCGACCGCGGCCGCGAGCCGCTTGGTGCGCGTCTTGTCCATGCACACCGCGGAACCGAGCACGCCGCTGCCGGTGTAAGGCAGTCCGAGGCACTCGAGCGCGCCCTGCAGCGTGCCGTCCTCGCCGCCGGGGCCATGCAGCGCGATCCAGATACGCGCGTAGCGCTGCGTGATCAGGTCGGTCAGCGGCTGGTCCTTCGGATCGAAGGCGTGGGCGTCGACGCCGCGTGACAGCAGCGCCTCGAGCACCGCCTTGCCGGAGCGCAGCGACACCTCGCGCTCGGGCGAATCGCCGCCGAGCAGCACCGCGACCTTGCCGAAATCGCGCGCATCAGCGAGCTCGCGCGGCGCGGCGGGATCGTGCATCAGATGCATCAGGCGGCCTCCCCTACCACGCGCACCTCGGTCTGCAGGCGCACACCGGTGCGTTCCTCGACCGTGCGCTGCACCAAGGCGATGAGCTGCTCGAGGTCGGCGGCGCTCGCCTCGCCCTCGTTCAGGATGAAGTTGGCGTGCTTCTCGGCGACCACCGCACCGCCGAGCCGCCGGCCCTTGAGGCCGCAGGACTCGATGAGCCGCGCCGCATGGTCGCCCGGCGGGTTGGTGAACACCGAGCCGCAGCTCCACTCACCGATCGGCTGCTTGGCCTTGCGCTCGACCAGCAGGTCGCGGATCGCATCGGTGGTGGCGCCGGGACGCGCCTCGAAATCGAGCACCGCGCCGAGGAACGCCTCGCCCGCCGCGGGCGGCTCCACATGGCGGTACGACACGCGGTACTCGGCGGCATCGCGATGACGGATGACACCCGCGCGATCGATGACCTCGACCTGGCGCACATGCCGCCAGGTCTCGCCGCCGAAGGCGCCGGCGTTCATGGCGAGCGCGCCGCCGAGCGTGCCCGGGATGCCGGCGAAGAACTCGGCGGGGCCGAGCTCCCAGCGCGCGCACTGCCGCGCGATGCGCGCGCAGGGTACGCCGGCCTCGCACCACACCTTGCCGCCCTCCCGCCGCTCGAGCGCGGCGAGCGCGCCGTGCACGCTGATGACCGCACCGCGCAGGCCGCCGTCGCGCACCAGCAGGTTGCTGCCGAGACCGACCCAGGTGATGGGCAGCGTGGACGGCACGGCGCGCAGGAAATCGGCGAGGTCCGCACGGTCGCGCGGCTCGAAGAAGAGGTCGGCCGGACCGCCGACATGCCAGGAGGTATGGCGCGACATCGGCTCGTCGCGCAGCAACCGGCCGGCGAAGCGCGCCACCAGCGCATCGCGCTCGGATCCCGGAAGGGCGATGGCGGAAGCGCCCGTCACGCGCCCTCCGTCCGCCCGCCCTCGCCGGCGGCGAGCCGGCGCGGCAGGTCGTGCGCCACGGCGCTGATGTTGCCGGCGCCCATGGCGAGCACCACATCGCCGTCACGCAGCAGGTCGGCGAGCGGCGCGGCGAGCTCCTCGACGCGCGGCACGAACACCGGCTCGATGTGGCCGCGGCTGCGTACCGCACGGCAGATGGCGCGGCCGTCGGCGCCCGCGATCGGTGTCTCGCCCGCGGAGTAGACCTCGGTGACGAGCAGCACATCGGCGGTGGACAGCACGCCGGCGAAATCGTCGAGCAGGTCGCGGGTGCGCGTGTAGCGGTGCGGCTGGAAGGCGAGCACGATGCGCCGCCCGGCGTAGGCCTGACGCACGGCGTCGAGCGTGGCGCGGATCTCGGTCGGGTGGTGGCCGTAGTCGTCCACCACCACCGCGGTGCCGGCGCCCGCCGGGACGGTGCCCAACACCTGCAGACGGCGGTCGACGCCCTGGAAGCGCTCGAGCCCGCGCTGGATGGCCGCGTCGTCGATGCCGAGCTCGCTCGCCACCGCCACCGCCGCCAAAGAATTCATGACGTTGTGCATGCCCGGCAGGTTCACCGTGATGGCGAGCGGCTCGGCGCGGCCGGGGCGCAGCACGCGGTACGAGGTCTGCGCACCGCGGCGGTCGACCTCCACCGCGCGCACATCGGCGTCGGGCGAGGTGCCGTAGGTGACCACCGGGCGGGTGATGCGCGGCAGCACGCCGCGCACCTCGGCGTCGTCGATGCACAGCACAGCGAGGCCGTAGAACGGCAGGTTGTGCAGGAAGTCGACGAAGCTCTGGCGCAGCCGCGAGAAGTCGCCGTCGTGCGTGGCGAGATGGTCGTTGTCGATGTTGGTGACCACCGCGATCAGCGGCTGCAGGTGCAGGAACGAGGCGTCGCTCTCGTCGGCCTCGGCGACGAGATAACGGCCTGCGCCGAGCCGCGCGTTGCTGCCCGCGCTCTTGAGACGGCCGCCGATGACGAAGGTCGGATCCTCGCCGCCCTCGGCGAGGACCGAGGCGACGAGGCTCGTGGTGGTGGTCTTGCCGTGGGTGCCCGCGACCGCGATCGCCGAGCGGAAGCGCATCAGCTCGCCGAGCATCTCGGCGCGCGGCACCACCGGGATGCGCTGGTCGAGCGCGCGCGCCAGCTCCGGGTTCTCGCGCGAGACGGCGGTCGATACGACCACGACATCGGCGCCCGCGATGTTCGCGGCGTCGTGGCCGAAGTGCACCGTCGCGCCCTGCTCCTGCAGCCGCGCGGTGACGGCGTTGGGCTTGAGGTCGCTGCCCTGCACCGCGTAGCCGAGGTTGAGCAGCACTTCGGCGATCCCGCCCATGCCGCTGCCGCCGATGCCGACGAAGTGGATGGTATGGATGCGGCGCATGCGCGCCATGCCTCCGTCCGGGCCCGCGACGGGGGCTTTGCCGGAGGTGGTGGGACCGTTCATGCGAGCCTCCCCGCAGCGAGCACCGCTGCGGCCATGTCTTCGGTGGCGGTCGGGCTGTCGAAGCCGCGCGCCGCCTCGGCCATCGCAGCGAGACCTCCGCGGCCGAGCGCCGCGAGCCCGCGCAGCTCCTGCGCGAGACGGGCAGCGTCGAGCTCGGCTTCGGGCAGCAGCCGCGCCGCGCCGCGGGTCTCCAGCTGGCGCGCGTTGAGCGTCTGGTGGTCGTCGACCGCCGCCGCGAACGGCACGAACAGCGCGGCGACGCCCGCCGCCGCGAGCTCCGAGACGGTGAGCGCACCCGCGCGGCAGACCACGAGATCGGCCTGCGCGTAGGCCTCGGCGATGTCGTCGATGAACGGCTCGATGCGCGCAGCGACGCCGGCGCGCGCATAGGCCTCGCGCGCCGCCGCGAGACCGCGCTCGCCGGCCTGATGGCGCACCTCGAAGAGACCGGGCGGCAACGACGCGAGCGCAGCTGGCACCGTCGCGTTGAGCTTGGCCGCGCCCTGGCTGCCGCCCACCACCAACAGGCGCAGCGCACCGCTGCGCGCGCCGTAGCGGACCTCCGGCGACGGCAGCGCATGGAACGCGGCGCGGACCGGGTTGCCGATGGTGCGCGCACCGCGCGCGGCGGGGAAGCTGTGCGGGAACGCTTCGAGCACCGGCTCGGCGAGACGCGCGAGCACGCGGTTGGTGAGGCCGGCGACGGCGTTCTGCTCATGGATGACGAGCGGCCGGCGCAGCAGCCAGGCCGCGAGCCCGCCGGGGCCGGTCACATAGCCGCCGAGGCCGACCACCACCGCCGGACGCTGGCGGCGCACCGCGGCGATCGCCTGCCACAGCGCGCGCAGCAACACGAACGGCGCGCGCAGCAGCGTCATCACGCCTTTGCCCCGCAGACCACCGATGCCGATCCACTCCACCGGGATGCCGGCGGCGGGCACCAGCCGCGCCTCGATGCCGGCGCGCGTGCCGAGCCATACGACATCGCAGGCGCGCTCGCGCAGACGCGCGGCGAGCGCGAGCGCCGGGAACACATGTCCACCCGTGCCGCCCGCCATGATCATGACGCGTCGGCCGCTCAAGCCTGCGCACCCATCGCGGACCGCGGTACGCCGGCGCGCTCGGCCGAGCCGCCGCGCAGACTGGTGGCGGTGGCGCCGCGCGCCGCGACCGCCGTCTCGTGGTAGACGCGCAGCACGATGCCGAACCACACCAACGCCGAGATCATGCTCGAACGGCCGTAGCTCATGAACGGCAGCGTGAGGCCCTTGGTGGGCAGCGCGCCCATGTTGACCCCGATGTTGATGAAGGCCTGCAGACCGACCCAGATGCCGAACGCGGCGGCGAGGTAGGACTGGAACTTGAGGCCTGCCTCATGCGCCTGCCGCGCCACCCACAGCACGCGCAGCGACAGCGCGAGGAACAGCCCCAGGGTGACCACCACGCCCACCAGCCCCAACTCCTCGGCCAGCACGGCGAACAGGAAGTCGGTGTGCGCCTCGGGCAGATAGAAGAGCTTCTGCACGCTCTCGCCGAGACCCACGCCGGTCCAGCCGCCGCGGCCGATGGCCATCAGGCTCTGCGTCAGCTGGAAGCCGCTGGCGAACGGATCCTGCCAGGGGTTGAGGAAGGTCTGCAGACGCTCGAGACGGTAGGGCTCGGCGATGGCGAGGGCCGCCATGCCGGCGACGCAGACCGCCGCGAGGCCGATCACGTCGCGCCAACGCGCGCCGGCGATGAAGAGCAGCGCGAAGCCGACCGAGAGCAGCACCGCGGCGGCGCCGAAATCCGGCTCCAGCAGCAGCAGGCCGACGAACACGCCGAGCACGGCGAGCGGCTTGAGCAGGCCGAGCATGCTGCTGCGCAGTTCGGCCTCGCGGCGTACGGCATAACTCGCCACCCATACCAGCACGAGGATGCGGGTCAGCTCGCTCACCTGCACGCTGATGCCGGCGATGCGCAGCCAGCGGCGGCTGCCGTTGACCATGTGACCGACGCCCGGGATCGCGACCAGCACGAGCAGCAGCGCGGACAGCGCGAGCAGCGGCAGGGCGAGGCGCTCGAGCACCTCGGTGCGCACGCTGAAGGCGCCTGCCGCCACCACGCAGCCGAAGATCACCAGCACCAGCTGGCGCTCGAGATAGCCGAACGGGTCGCCGCCGCCGCGGCTCGCGATGGTGATCGAGGCGGAGGTCACCATCACGAGGCCGAGCAGCACGATCGCCGAGACGAGGCCCAGCGTCAGCAGGTCGATGTGGATGCGGCCGACGCGGCCGCCGTTCGGCGAGACGGTGGTGGTCATGCGGGCAGGCTCCCGACCGCGGCGGCGAACACGGCGCCGCGGTGCGCGTAGTCACGGAACATGTCGAAACTGGCGCAGGCCGGCGACAGCAGCACGGTATCGCCCGGCTGCGCCGCGTCCGCGGCGACGACCACCGCCTCCTCGAGGCTGGCGCAGAGGCGCACCGGACAGGCGCCCTCGAGCGCGACGGCCAGCTGCGGCGCATCGCGGCCGATCAACGCCGCAAGCCGCGTGCGTCCGGCGAGCGCGCCGGCGAGCGGCGTGAAGTCCTGACCCTTGCCGTCGCCGCCCGCCACCAGCACGAGCGTGCCCGGCAGACCGGCGACCGCCGCGAGCGTCGCGCCCACATTGGTGCCCTTGGAGTCGTCGACGAAGCGCACGCCGCGGCGCTCGCGCACCCACTGCGAACGGTGCGGCAGACCGGTGAACTCCTGCAGCGCCTGCAGCATCGCGGCGCGCGGCAGACCGATGGCATCGCCCAAGGCGAGCGAGGCGAGCGCGTTGGCGGCGTTGTGCAGACCCGCGGTGCGCAACGCGGACATCGGCAGCAGCCGCTCGCCGTGCGCGCAGAGCCAGGTCTCGCCGCCGACGGCGCGCAGCATGTAGTCCGCGTCGCCGCGCAGCGAGAACCCCTGCACCCGCTGTCCGGGCCGCGGCATCGCCGCCACCCAGGGGTCGTCCATGTTGACCACCGCCGTGTCGCAGTGCGTGAAGATCCGCGCCTTCGCGGCGGCGTAGGCCGGCATGTCGGCGTAGCGGTCCATGTGGTCGGCGCTGAGGTTCAACACGGCGCCCGCCGCGACCCGCAGCGTGTGCGTGGTCTCGAGCTGGAAGCTGGAGAGTTCGAGCACATGATGCGCGGGCGTCGGCGCGGCGAGCAGGTCGAGCGCCGGCGTGCCGAGGTTGCCGCCGACCGCGACCGGCAGACCCGCCGCCTCCACCATCTTGCCGACCAAGGTCGTGACGGTGCTCTTGCCGTTGGTGCCGGTGATGGCGGTGACCGGCGCCCGCGCCTCGCGCGCGAACAGCTCGATGTCGCCCACCACCTCGATGCCGCGCGCCGCGGCCTCGCGCAGCAGCGGCTCGGCGAGCGACACGCCGGGCGATGCGACCACCATCGCCGCGGCGCCGAGCAGCGCGAGGTCGAAGCCGCCGTAGCGGCAGGTGGCGCTCGGCGCGATGCGCTCGAGCTCCGTACGGCCCGGCGGATCGGCGCGGCTGTCGGTCACCGCGAGCCGCCAGCCGCGCGCGGCGAGATGCCGCGCCACCGACACGCCGGTGCGGCCGAGCCCCACGATGAGCGCGGTGCGGGAAGGCGTGGCGGTGCGGACGGCGTCGGTCATCGCAGCTTGAGCGTCGCGAGGCCCGCGAGCACGAGGAAGAAGGTGATGATCCAGAAGCGCACGATGATCTTCGGTTCGGCCCAGCCCTTCTTCTCGAAGTGGTGGTGGATGGGCGCCATGCGGAAGATGCGCTTGCCCGTGAGCTTGTAGGAGGCGACCTGCAGGATCACCGAGGCGGTCTCGAGCACGAAGATGCCGCCCATCACGAGCAGCACCAGCTCCTGGCGGACGATCACGCCGATGGTGCCGAGCGCGGCGCCGAGCGACAGCGCGCCGATGTCGCCCATGAAGACCTGTGCGGGATAGGCGTTGAACCACAGGAAGCCGAGCCCCGCGCCGACCAGCGCGGCGCAGAAGATCAGCAGTTCGCCGGCCTGCGGCACGGCCGGGATCGCGAGGTACTGCGCGAACACCGCGTTGCCGGAGGCGTAGGCGAACACGCCGAGCGCCGCCGCGACCATCACCGCCGGCATGATGGCGAGGCCGTCGAGGCCGTCGGTGAGGTTCACCGCGTTGCTCATGCCCACGATCATCAGATAGGTGAGCAGCGTGAAGGCGACGATGCCGAGCGGCAGCGCGAAGTTCTTCAGGAACGGCAGATAGAGCGTGGTGTCGGCCGGCGACTTGGCCGTGTACCAGAGCGCGAGCGCGGCGGCGAGACCGCCGACCGATTGCCAGAAGTACTTGTAGCGGGCGATCAGCCCTGCCGGGTTCTGCCGCACGATCTTGAGATAGTCGTCCCAGAAGCCCACGAGCCCGAACAGCACGGTGACGCCGAGCACGATCCACACGAAGCGGTTGGCGAGGTCCGCCCAGAGCAGCGTGCTGACGATGATCGCGACCAGGATCAGCATGCCGCCCATGGTCGGCGTACCGGCCTTCTTGAAGTGGGTCTGCGGACCGTCGTCGCGCACCACCTGTCCGACCCGCAGCGCCGCGAGCCGCTCGATCATCCACGGCCCGGCGATCAGCGAGATGACGAGCGCCGTGACCGCGGCGAGGATCGCGCGGAAGGTGAGATAGGAGAAGACGTTCAGGAACGAGAGGTCCCCGGCGAGGAGCTTGGACAACCAAAGCAGCATGTCAGGCGGCTCCTCGGGCAGGTGTGGCTGGCGCGAGCGCCTCGACGACGCGTTCCAGACGGTTCATGCGCGACCCCTTGATGAGCACGCGGACATCCGGCGCGAGACCGGCGCGCACCGCAGCGGCCAGCTCCGCGGGGTCGTCATGACGGCTCGCGCCCTCGCCGAAGCTGCGGGCCGCGAGACCGGCGCGCTCACCGAAGGCGAACAGACGCTCGATGCCGTGCGCGCGGGCCTGACGACCCGCCTCGGTATGCGCGGCGGCCGAATGGGTGCCGAGTTCGCCCATCTCGCCGAGCACCAGCCAGCGCCGCCCCTCGAGCGCGCCCAGCACCTCGATCGCCGCCAGCAGCGACGAGGGGTTGGCGTTGTAGGAATCGTCGATCAGCCACGCGCCGCCGGCGGCGGGTCGCAGCACCAGTCTTCCCGGGACGGGTTCGAGACGCGCAAGACCCGCGGCGATGTCGGCGAGCGTGGCGCCCGCAGCGGTGGCGGCCGCGGCGGCGCCGAGCGCGTTGACCACGTTGTGCTTGCCGGCGAGCCGCAGCGTCACCGCGACCTCGCCCTGCGGTGCGACCAGCGTGAAGCGCGTGCGGAAGCCGCCCTCGCCCGCCTCGGTGCGGATGTCGCGCGCGCCGAAGTCGGCCTTCGCGCCCAACCCGAAGGTCACCACGCGCGCCACGGTCATGTCGCGCCACATGCCGGCGAACTCGTCATCGGCGTTGATGACCGCGACGCCGTCGCGGCCGAGCGCAGCGAACAGTTCACCCTCGGCGTGGGCCGCGCCCTCGAGGCTGCCGAAGCCTTCCAGATGCTCGGCACCGGCGTTGGTGACGATGCCGATGGCCGGCACGGCGATCGAGGCGAGCTCCGCGACATCGCCGGGGTGGTTGGCGCCCATCTCGATGACGGCGTGGCGGTGCGCATCCTCGAGACGCAGCAGCGTGAGCGGCAGACCGATGTGGTTGTTGAGGTTGCCGCGGGTCGCGAGCGTCGCGCCGCGCTCACCGAGGATCGCGGCGATCATCTCCTTGCAGGTGGTCTTGCCGTTGCTGCCGGCGACGCCGATCACGGGTCCCGTATAGCGCGCACGACAAGCGCGCGCGGCCTGCTGCAGCGCGCGCAGCGGATCGTCGACGAGGATGACCGGCAGACCCGCCGGGCCTTCGCGGGAGGCCACCGCGCCCGCCGCGCCGACCGCCGCGGCCTGCGGCAGGAAATCCGCGCCGTCGAAGTTCGGACCGCGCAGCGCGACGAACAGCTCGCCGGCGCCGATGCGGCGCGTGTCGGTCGAGACCGCGCTCCAGGCACGGTCCTCGCCGACGAGGCGACCGCCGCAATCCGCCGCGAACCGCGCGAGCGTACGCATCATGCGCGCGCCCCCGCCGCGGCATCGACCCGCGGCGACAGCCCGAGCGCGGCAAGCGCCTCGGCGCGGTCGCTGAAGTCGCGCCGCTCGGCACCCACGATCTGGTAGTCCTCATGGCCCTTGCCGGCGATCAGCACGGCGTCGGCGGCGCCGGCCGCCGCGAGCGCGCCGCGGATCGCGGCGGCGCGGTCGTGCACGATGCGCGCAGGCTTGCCGACGGGCAGTCCGGCCGCGATGTCGGCGGCGATGGCATCCGCCGCCTCGGTGCGCGGGTTGTCGTCGGTGATCACGACCTCATCGGCGAACTCGGCCGCCACGGCCGCCATCTGCGGGCGCTTGCCGCGGTCGCGGTCGCCGCCGCAGCCGAAGACGACGACCAGACGACCGGCACAATGCGCGCGCGCCGCCTGCAGCGCCTTGGCGAGCGCATCGGGCGTGTGTGCGTAGTCGATGAGGGCGAGCGGACGGCCGGCGGCGTGCAGCGCTTCCATGCGCCCCGGCGGTGCCGCAACCCGCGTCAAGGCGGCGAGCGCGGCGGGGAGCGGCGTACCGAGCGCGAGCAGCGCACCGAGCGAAGCGAGCAGGTTGTCGGCGTTGAAATCGCCGATCAGCGGCGCCTCGAGGCGCGCCGTCGCGGCGCGGCCCGGCACGGCGTCGACGGCGCCCGAGAGCCCGACCGTGAAGCCGATGCCGCGCGCGCTGCGCTCGAGCGGACCGCCCTCGATGAGCACCGCGCGCGGATCCTGCGCCAAGCAGCGCGCGGCGGCTTCGCGACCGGCCTCGGTGCGGCAGGTGAGCCACAGCGCGCCCTGCCCGGCATGGCGCAGCGCAAGCTCCGCGCCGAACGCGTCGTCGATGTTGATCACGCGCGCCTCGACCGACGGCAGCGCGAACAGGCGCGCCTTCGCGGCGCCGTAGGCCTCCATCGTGCCGTGGTAGTCGAGATGGTCGCGGGTCAGATTGGTGAACACGGCGACTCGCAGACGCACGGCGGCGACCCGGTCCTGGTCGAGCGCGTGCGAGGAGACCTCCATGGCGACGCACTCGGCGCCCGCAGCGCGCGCGGCGGCGAGCTGGCGCTGCACGGTCACGGCATCGGCGGTGGTGAGCTCACCCGCGACCACGCGGTCCGGCGGCAGACCGGCGCCGAGCGTGCCGAGATAGGCGCCGCGCTGCGCCTGCGCGAGCAGCCAGGCGACCGTCGTCTTGCCGTTGGTGCCGGTGATGCCGGTGACCGTCAGCGACCGCGACGGCTCGCCGAAGAAACGGTCCGCGAGGCCGCTGGCGTGGCGGCCGAGCCCATCGACCGGCGCCATCCACACGCCCGGCGCGGACGCGGGCGCAGCGATGCCTGGCGCCGGCTCCCACAGCACGGCGCGCGCACCGCGCGCGAGCGCGTCACCGAGCGCGGCGAGCCCATGTGTGCGGCGACCGGCGCAGGCGAGGAACAGGCCGCCGCGACGCACCGTGCGGCTGTCGAGCGAGATGTCCTCGACGATGAGGCCCGGCGGCGGCGCGGCGAGTCCGCCGCAGAGGTCCTGCAAGGCGACCGGTGTCGGCGCGGCGACCGCGCTCATCGGCGCTCACCGCCGCGCGCGGCGGTCTCGGCCGGCCGCTGCGCGATGGTGGTCACGGGATCGCCGGGCTCGGGCGGCGGGGGCAACGGACCCGGCAGATCGTCGGGCAGCGCATCGAGCAGCGGCGCGGAATCCGGGATCTGGTCGACCGGACCTTGCAGCGGCGCATCGGGCGCCACGGCGAGCAGCCGCAGCGCGCCGCCCACCACCTTGGAGAACACCGGCGCGGCGACATCGCCGCCGTAGTACGAACCGGCGCCCGGCTCGTCGATCACCACGACCGTGGCGACACGCGGCGCGCTCGCCGGCGCGATGCCCGCGAACACGGAGACATAACGGTTCGTGATGTAGCCGCCTGCACGGGCCTTCCAGGCGGTGCCGGTCTTGCCGGCGACGCGGTATCCCGGGATGGCGGCCTTGCGACCGCTGCCCTCGGTGACCACCGCTTCCATCATGTGCACCACGGCGCGCGTCACATCGTCGGGCAGCACGCGCTCGGCGGAAGGCGGTGCGTCGACGCGCATGAAGCTCACCGGCCGACGCTGACCGAAGGAGCCGAGCGTGGCGTACGCGTGCGCCAACTGCAGCGGCGTGACGTTCAAGCCGTAGCCGTAGGAGATGGTGGCGGTGCTGATCGGCCGCCAATGCGACCACTGCGGCAGCAGACCGCCCGACTCGCCCGGATAGCCGCTCGCGGTGACATGACCGAAACCGAGCTTGGAGAGCGTCTGGTAGAGCGTCTCGGGTCCGAGCTGGATCGCCATGCGCGACATCGCGACGTTCGAGCTGCGCGCGAGCGCGGTCGCGAGGTCCATGGGGCCGTAGTTGGTCTTGTCCTCGATGGTCTTGATGCCGACCTTGTAGAAGCCGGGCGAGGTGTCGATGATGCTGTCGGCGCGGTATTTCCCCGACGCGAGCGCGGCCGCGACGGTGAACGGCTTCACCGCGGAGCCCGGCTCCACGAGGTCGGTGACGGCGCGGTTCTTGTAGCCCGCAGGGCTCAGCTGCAGGCGATCGTTGGGGTTGAAGGTCGGCTGGTTGACCATCGCGAGCACTTCGCCCGTCTGCACATCGATCATCACCACCGATCCGGCACGCGCGCGGTGCTGCTGGATGGCGGATTTCAGCTCGCGATAGGCGAGGTACTGCAGACGCATGTCGATGGCGAGCCGCAGGTCGCGGCCCGGACGCACCGGTCGGATGCTCTCGACGGTCTGCACGGTGCGGCCGAGCCGGTCACGGATGACGCGCTTCGCGCCGTCCACGCCGCCCAACCAGTCGTCGTAGGCGAGTTCGAGACCTTCCTGCCCATGGTTGTCGATGTTGGTGAAGCCGAGCACATGGCCGACCACCTCGCCGGCCGGATAGAAGCGGCGGTACTCGCGCGAGAAGTAGACGCCCGGGATGCCGAGCGCGCGCACCCGCTGCGCGTCGGCGGGCGGCAGGTGGCGCGCCACCCACAGATGCGTGCGCTGCAGGCTGGAGGTGACGCGGCGCGTGAGGTCCTCCGGGTCGCGCCGCAGCGCCGTCGCGAGCTGCGGGATCTGGTCGCCGGCGAGCGCGAGCTCGCGCGGGTTCACCCACACCGAATCCACCGGCGTGCTGATCGCGAGCACCTCGCCGGCGCGGTCGTTGATCACGCCGCGGTGCGCGGTGATGGAGACCACGCGCTCGACGCGCTCGGTGCCCTGCTCGCGCAGGAAGCGGCCGTCGACGAACGTCAGCTGGCCCGCCTTCCAGACCAGCCCGAGCGCGGCGCAGCCGAGCACCGCGGCCACCACGACGGCGCGCGAGGTGAAGGCCGGGGCCGGCGGCGCCGGCTTGCGCGTCAGGCCGCTCGGGGCCGCGCGCCGACGGTCGCGTCCACCACCGCGTCCACGACCGGCGCTCTCGCCGAAGGGCCAGCGGATCATGGCGAGACCACCTCGACCTGCGCGGGCGGGGGCAGGCTCATCTTGAGGTTGGTGGCGGCCGCGTTCTCGACGAAGGCGTGGGTCGACCACGAACTCTGCTCGAGCTGCAGCTTGCCGTACTCGATGTCGAGCTGGTCACGGGTGCGGTTGAGCGCCTCGAGCTCGACGAACAGCTCACGCGAGCGGTGCTTGAACCACACCGCGCCCGCCGCCGAGGCGAGCACCGCGGCCCACAGCAGCGGGATGGCGATCATCGTCACGCGACGGCCGGAGAGGCTCATGCGGCGGCTCCCGGCGGCGGCAGCCGCTCGGCGCAGCGCAGCACGGCGCTGCGCGCACGCGGGTTGCGCGCGATCTCGGCCTCGGTGGCGCGGCGCTTGCGGCCGACCTCGCGCATGGTCGGCAGCGCCGCGGGCGGCACCACCGGCAGGCCGGCGAACGCAGGGTCGACCTGGGTGCGCGCGCGGATGAAGTGCTTGACGATGCGGTCCTCGAGCGAGTGGAAGCTGATCACCGCGAGCCGCCCGCCCGGCGCGAGCACCGCGTAGGCCGCCTCGAGCGCGGCGCGCAGCTGGCCGAGCTCGTCGTTCACATGCATGCGCAGCGCCTGGAAGGTGCGCGTCGCGGGGTGCTTGCCGTCGCGGGTGCGCACCGCGCGCCGCACGATCTCCGCGAGCTGCAGCGTGCGCGTGATGGGCGCCACGGCGCGCGCCGTGACGATCGCCTGCGCGATGCGGCGCGCGAACCGCTCCTCGCCGAGCTCCGCGATCACCTGCTGCAGCTCCCGTTGGTCCGCATGCGCCACGAAATCCGCGGCCGACGCGCCATGCGCGGGGTCCATGCGCATGTCGAGCGGACCGTCCTTGGAGAAGCTGAAACCGCGCGCCGGATCGTCGAGCTGCGGCGAGGAGACGCCGAGGTCGAGCAGCACGCCGCGTACCGGTCGGCCGCGTGCATGCGCTGCGACCACCGCGCCGAGCCGCGCGAAATCGGAGCGGACGAGTTCGAGCCGGGGTTCGCCCGCGAAGGCAGCACGACCCGCGGCGATGGCATCGGGATCCCGGTCGAGGGCGAGCACGGCGCCGTCGGGGCCGACGGCCTCGAGCAAGCGTCGCGCATGTCCCCCGCGTCCGAACGTGCCATCGACATACAGACCACCCGCCGCCGGAGCGAGCGCTTCGAGCACCTCGTCGACAAGCACAGGCTCGTGCCCATCCGCGTGCTCCACGCCATCACCCCGTGTACCTTCCGCCGTTCCCCGCGGCGCACCGGACCCGCCCGTGCACCACGACCCTTCTTCCTTGCGACCGCCGCTACGCCTACAACGACAGAGAATCCAGCTCCGTCGACAGATCGGTCGCGGTCTCCTCGCTCTTGAGCCAGTAGTCGCGGCGCTCCATCCAGCGCGCCTCGTCCCACAGCTCGAGCCGGTTCCCCTGGCCGATCAGCATGGCGTGCCGCGTGAGCCCCGCGAATTCGCGCAGTTCCGGCGGCAACAGCAGTCGCCCCTGACCGTCGAGATCGATCTCGGTCGCATGACCCACCATCAGGCGCTGCAGGCGGCGCGACCGCTCGTGCAACGAAGGCAGGCTCATCAACTTGCGCTCGATCTGCTCCCAGTCAGGCAGCGGGTAGATGAGGAGGCAGGGGTCGCGGTCCACGGTGACGACGAGCTGACCCTCGCTGCGCTCGAGCGCGCGCTGACGCTGCCGGGTGGGCAGCACCATCCGGCCTTTGTCGTCGAGGGTGACCTTGCTTGCGCCGCGGAACATGACCTTTGAACAGGCGGTATACCGCCCATTTCGCCCCACTTTCTACCACTTGGCGCCACTATAGAAATCGCGTGCCCGGGGTGTCAACGGTCTGGACGAAAAAAAATTCCGCAGCGCCAATAACTTACAGCCGCCCGTGAGCGGCTGCAACAGGCCTGCAACATCAAACTTCTTGGGGTTTCAGAGAGTTGCCCGCGATTGCTCACGCGGGCGCTCAGAAAGAGGAAGGAGTCGGCCGATAAGCCGGGTTCTGTCGTGGGCGATCATTCCTCTGGGACGCCCGTCACCGGACGCCTCAAGCAGCCTACCCGGAAGTCACGCTCGGACACGGCGCTGCAGGTTTCCCTGCGACTTCCCTATTTGGCCTTGCTCCCGGTGGGGTTTGCCGTGCCACGCCCGTTGCCGGCCGCGCGGTGCGCTCTTACCGCACCATTTCACCCTTACCTGCGTTGCCTTCCCTGACGGGGAGTTGGCGCATCGGCGGTATCTTTCTGTTGCACTTTCCGTGGGCTCGCGCCCCCCAGGCGTTACCTGGCACCGTGTCCGAAGGAGCCCGGACTTTCCTCCACATCTCGTGAGAAATGCAGCGATCACCTGGCCGACTCCGGGGTGCACCATACGCGTCGATGGACGAAACGACAATCGACAGCTGCCGACAGCCGCCCGCGTCGTCAGCCGCGCTCGGGCGCGAACTGCACCGCGAGCGCGTAGGCCTCCGCGCGCGGCACATCGCAGGCCGCCGCCGCGAGCGCCGCGGCTTTGGAGGCCGGCAGATGCACGAGCGCAGCGCGCAGCGTGCGCTCGAGCTGCTGCTGCGCCGCCGGATCACGCGGCGCGCCCTCGTCCGAGCGCGCAGCCTGCGGCGCGCCGGCCACCACCAGCGTGATCTCGCCGCGTGCCATGTCGGCATCGTCCACGGCGCGTGCAGCGAGCTCGCCCAGCGTGCCGCGGTGCACGGTCTCGAACATCTTGGTGAGTTCGCGCGCCACCGCAGCCTCGCGCGCCGCACCGAACGCCGCCGCGCAGTCGGCCAGCGACTCCGCGATGCGGTGCGGCGCCTCGAAGAACACCATGGTGCGCGGCTCCAGCGCGAGGGCGGCGAGCCGCGCGCGGCGCTCGCCGGTGCGCGCCGGCAGGAAGCCCTCGAAGCAGAACCGCTCGGTCGGGATCGCCGCGACGCTGAGCGCAGCGGCGATGGCCGTCGGACCCGGCACGGTGCGCACTGCGATGCCGGCCGCCGCGGCGCGGCGCACCAGTTCGAAGCCGGGGTCCGAGAGCAGCGGTGTGCCGGCGTCGCTCACCAGCGCCACCGCCTCGCCGGTCTGCAGCCGTGCGAGCAGCTCATCCGCGCGGCCGCGCTCGTTGTGCGCATGCAGCGAGACCATGGGTTTGCGCAGCCCGAGCGAGGCCAACAGCTGCCCCGTGCGGCGCGTGTCCTCGGCGGCCACCACATCGGCCGCCGCGAGGGCGTCGCGGGCGCGCGGCGCGAGGTCGGCGAGGTTGCCGATCGGCGTGGCGACCACATCAAGGCGTCCCACGCGCGCCGTTTCCCGCTCGTCAGCCACTATAATCCCGCTCCATGTTGCGACACCGGCATGCTGCCCCTGCGGGCGGCGGACTGCAATCCATGACACGCGCCGCCCTGCCCTGCTCTCCGTCGCTGCGGACCGTCGCGTTCGCACTGCTGTCCGCAGCGCTGCTGGCGGGCTGTGCCACCGCGCCGCAGCGCGAAGCGGCGACACCGGAACGCGCCGCCGCGCTCGCAGGCCGCGGCGACCACGCCGCCGCAGCGCTCGAGTATGACGCGGTCGCGGCGGTCGCCGTCGGCGTCATCGGCAACGACTACCGCCTGCTCGCGGCGCAGCAATGGCTGGCCGCCGGCCGCGCCCCGGAAGCGACGGCAGCGCTCGCGCGTCTGGCCGAGCCGCTCGAACCCGCGCAGGCGACGGCCCGTGACCTGTTCGCGGCGGAGGCCGCGTTGCTCGCGGGCGACGCGGCTCGCGCCTGGGCGCTGCTCGGCGCGATGACGGCACCCGCCCCGGACGCCGACTTCGATCGCTTCCACGCGCTGCGCCAACGCGCCGCACTCGCCACCGGCCGACCGCTCGAGGCGATCGCCAGCGAGCGGGCGCGCGAGACGCGCGTCACCGACCCCGCGCGGCGTGCAGCGCTGCGTGAGGAACTGCTCACCCAGCTGCGCCGTGCCAGCGCCCAGGGACCCGCCCTCGACCCGCGCAGCGCAGGGCGCGATGCCGTGGCCCGCGGCTGGCTGGAGGCCGCTCCGCTCGCGGCGCGGGCCGCAGCTGCGCCGGCCTCGTCCAACGCAGCGATCATCGCGGCCTGGAAGAAGCGCTACCCCGACCATCCCGCCGGCGCAGCGCTCGCCGCGACGAACATCGCTTCGGCCAGCGCCTCGGCCAGCGCCTCGGCCGGCGTCGCGGCAGCTGCGGGCGCGGCGGCCGGCGCCGTCTCCGGCACCCCCGGCGTCGCAGGTGCCACGATCACACCGGCGCCCGCGACGCTCCCTCCCGGCGCGCATGTCGCGGCGCTGCTGCCGCTCAGCGGCCGCAACGCCGCGGTCGGCGCGCAATTGCGCGATGGCTTGCTCGCTGCTTGGTTCGCGCAGCCGGCGGAGGGTCGGCTGCCGCTGCGCTTCTACGACACCGTCGGCGGCGCGGAGGGGACTTCGGTGGTCGCGGACCGGCTCGCGGCGGCGCGCGCGGCGGGCGCCGTGTCCATCATCGGGCCGCTGTTGCGTGAAGATGTGATCGCCGCGGCGGGCGCGTGGTCGAGCCTCACCGCTGACGCCTCGACGCGCGGCGGCGGCGCCCCCACCCTGCTCGCACTCAATTTCCTGCCGACCGAGGCCGGCGCAGTGCCCGCCGGCCTGCTCCAGTTCGGCCTCTCGCCGGAGGATGAAGCCCGCGCCATCGCGCGGCGCGCCAGCGCCGCCGGGCAGCGCCGCGCCGTGGCGCTGGTACCGGCCGGCGACTGGGGGCAGCGCGTGCTGCGCGCCTTCCGTGAGGAGTTCGAAGCGGGCGGCGGCACGCTGCTGGCGAGCCGCCCGGTGCAGGGCCGCGACCAGAGCGCCGCGATCCGCGCCGTGCTCGGCATCGACGCTAGCCGTGCGCGTCACCAGCGGCTGCAGTCGCTGCTCGGCAGTTCGCTCGTGTTCCAGCCGCGTCGGCGTGGTGATGTCGATGTGCTGTTCCTGCCCGGACAGCCCACGCAGGTCCGCCAGCTGCGCGCCCAGCTCAAGTTCGAATCGGCCGGGGACATCCCGTTCTATTCGACCGCGGACGCCTGGGACGGTCGCGCCGACGGCGACCTCGAGGGGATGGTGTTCCCCGACATGCCTTGGATGGTCGCGCCTGCGGCCGATGGTGTCGCGGCGCTGCGCACGCAGTCGCAGGCCGCATGGGGCGACCTGCGCGGTCGCGGCCGCCTGTTCGCCCTCGGCCACGATGCCTGGCTGGTGCAGGAGGCGTTGCGGACCGGTCGTCTTGCCGCAGGCCGCGGCGAGATCACGGGCGTCACCGGCGCCCTCGCCCTCGACGACCAGCGTCGTGTGCGACGCGCGCTCAGTTGGGCGGAGATCCGCAGCAGCACGCTGCGCCCGCTCGATGACTCTCCCTGACGCGTCCCCCGCGACCCGCACGCCACCGGACCGTCAGGCCTTGGGGCGTGCCGCGGAGGATCTCGCGGCGCGCCGACTCGAAGCCGAAGGCGCCACGATCCTGCTGCGCAATTTCCGTCGCCGTACCGGCGAACTCGACCTGGTCGCGACGCACGCCGGCGTGCTGCTGGTGGTCGAGGTCAGACTGCGCTCGCGTGACGACTACGGCGGCGGCGCAGCCAGCGTGGATGCGCGCAAGCAGCGACGCCTGGTGCGCACCACGCAGCAGCTGCTGCAGTCGAACCGCGATCTCGCGCGCTGGCCGCTGCGCTTCGATGTGATGGTGGTGACGCCGACGACCGCGCCGGACGGGTGGCGGCTGGAGTGGATCCGCCACGCCTTCAGCGCCGCTGCCTGACGCGCGATCGCGCGCCGACCGGCTTACTTGACGACTTTGAGGTTGGGCCGAGGTCGCGACGGACCGCGCGGCGGCTGTGGACCGCTGCCGACCGGTGCGCTGCCCGGCTCCGGCAGCCCCTGCGGCGTGGCCGTATCCGGCAGCCGCGGCGCGAGCAACGCGGACGGGGGCGCCAGTTCCCCTTCGGGCGGGAACACCATGCCCTCACCGGTCTCGCGCGCATAGATGCTGAGCACCGCCGCGATCGGGAACCGCACGCCGCGCGGCACGCCGGCGAAGCGCGCCTCGAACGAGATCCACTCGTTGCCGAGGTCGAGATGGCGCGTCGCCGCGAGGCTGAGGTTGAGCACGATGCGACCGTCACGCACATGCGCCTTCGGCACATCGACGCCCTCGAGGTAGGTGTCGACCAACACATGCGGCGTCATGCCGGAGTCGCTCATCCACTGGTGCATGGCACGCAGCAGATAGGGGCGACGCGGCAGCCGCTGGTCTGCACTCATCGAGTGGGGCTCATCGAGCAGGGCTCATCGAGCGGGGGTCAGCGCGCCGCGCTCACTTCACGTCGCGCCAGTACTCCTTCTTGAGGAGGTAGGCGAGCGCGGTGAAGAGCAGCAGGAACAGCATCACCCACACGCCGAGCGAGATCCGCTTGGCCTTGGCGGGCTCACCCGCATACTCGAGGAAGTTCACGGTGTCGCGCACGAACTCGTCGTACTGCGCAGCGGTGAGCTGGCCGGGCTCGAGCTGCTCGAAGCCCTCGAAGTGCTCGTGACCGTCCTTCTTGACGGTCTTGAGCGCCTGCGCACCCTGCAGCGCCGACAGCACATGCGGCATCGCCGTGCCCGGCAGCGCGAGGTTGTTGGTGCCGTTCACCGTCTTCTCGTCGACATAGTAGGTCTTGAGGAAACGGTAGACGTAATCGCTGCCCTTGGAGCGGGTGATCAGCGACAGGTCGGGCGGCGCCTTGCCGAACCAGGCCTCGCCGTCGGCCGCCGAAAGCGAAGTGGTGATGTAGTCGTTCTTCTTGGAGCCCGGCTTCACCAAGGCCTCGAGCTGATCCTCGGGGATCTTGAGGTCGGCGCCCATGCGCGAATAGCGCACATATTTGATGGAGTGGCAGCCGGCGCAGTAGCCCATGAAGTTGCCGGCGCCGCGCTGCAACGAGGCGGTGTTGGTGATGTCGTTGCCCGGCGTCCACTCCTGCCACTCACCCGGCAGACCGGCGGTGGCGGCGCGCGCGGCGGGCGCGATGAGCACGGCCGAGAGCGCGAGGCCCGCGGCGATCAGGACGAACGGCTTACGCATGGTAGGTGACCCTCTCCGGGGCGGGCTTGGTCTTCTCCACGCTCGTGTACCAGGGCATGAGGATGAAGTAGAGGAAGTAGATGGCGGTGAAGATGCGCGCCAGGATGACGTACAGATCGCTCGCCGGCTTCAACCCGAGGTAGCTGAGCACGATGAACGAGATGACGAACAGCACGAGCGCCGTCTTCGACATCCAGCCCTTGTAGCGGATCGACTTCACCGGCGAACGGTCGAGCCAGGGCAGGAAGAACAGCACCACGATGGCGAGCAGCATCAGCAGCGCGCCCAGTTGCTGGTCCGGCACGGCGCGCAGCATCGCGTAGAAGGCCGTGAAGTACCAGACCGGGGCGATGTGGTCGGGCGTCGACAGCGCGTTCGCCGGCTCGAAGTTCGGCTTCTCGAGGAACAGACCGCCGAAGGTCGGCACGAAGAAGATCACGCCGCAGAAGAACAGCAGGAAGACGCCGACGCCGACCAGGTCCTTGATCGTGTAGTACGGGTGGAAGGGGATGCCGTCCACCGGCTTGCCGTTCGCGCCGAGCTTGGCCTTGATCTCGATGCCATCGGGGTTGTTGGAACCCGTCTGACGCAGCGCCACGAGGTGCATGAGGATCAGGAAGGCGATGGCGAACGGCAGCGCGATGACATGCAGCGCGAAGAAGCGGTTGAGCGTGGAATCCGCGATGCCGTAGTCGCCGCGGATCCATTCGACGAGACCCGGCCCGATCACCGGGATGGTGCCGAACAGGTTCACGATCACCTGCGCGCCCCAGTAGGACATGTTGCCCCAGGGCAGCACATAGCCCATGAAGGCCTCGGCCATGAGCGCGAGGTAGAGCAGCATGCCGAAGATCCACAGCAGCTCGCGCGGCGCACGGTAGGAGCCGTACATCATGGCGCGGAACATGTGCAGGTAGACGACGATGAAGAAGAACGAAGCACCGGTGGAGTGCATGTAGCGGATCAGCCAGCCCCACTCGACCTCGCGCATGATGTACTCGACCGAGTTGAAGGCCTCGGCCTCGCTCGGCTTGTAGTGCATCGTCAGGAAGATGCCCGAGAGGATCTGGATGACGAACACCATCAGCGACAGCGCGCCGAAGAAGTACCAGAAGTTGAAGTTCTTGGGCGCGAAGTAACCGGTCAGCTGCGAATCGACGAACTCGTCGACGGGCAGGCGCTTGTTGAGCCAGGCGCGGAAGCCGCCCTTGGCGGCGGCGTTATCGGGGGCGGCGGCCATCAGGCAGCTCCTTGGGCGTTGGCGTCGAGGCCGACCACGAGCATGGAATCGGACTCGAACTTGTGGGGCGGCACGGCGAGGTTGAGCGAAGCCGGCGAGCCGTTGAACACGCGACCGGCGAGGTCGAAGCGTGAACCGTGGCAGGGGCAGAAGAAGCCGCCCGGCCAGTCGGCGCCGAGGGTCGGATCACCCTGGGTGAAGTACTGCTTCGGCAGGCAACCGAGGTGGGTGCACGCGGCATAGAGAACGAGGATCTCGGGCTTGATCGAGCGCATCTCGTTCTTGGCGTAGGCGGGCTGCGCCGAAGCGTCGGAGTTCGGGTCCTTGAGGCTGGGCGTGACCTTGGCGAGCGCCGCGACCGACTCCGGCGTGCGCCGCACGACATACACAGGCTGCTTGCGCCAGCTCTGCGTGATCATCTGGCCCGGCTCGAGCTTGGTGAGGTCGATCTCGAGCGGAGCGCCGAGCGCGCGGGCGCGCTCCGAGGGCTTCCACGACGCGATGAACGGCACCAAGGTGAAGGCTGCGCCGACCGCACCGGTGGCGGCGGTCGCCGCGGTCAAGAATTTGCGGCGGCTGGTGTCGACCTCTTCATCTGTCGAGACCGGGGGCGTCGTGACCGGATCGCTCATCGCGTGCTGACTCCTTGCTGCTCCACCGACGGACCGTGTCGGCAGGTCGTCGTGCCTAACTCTCGAAGGCGCGGCATTATACACGCAGATATCCACGCAGACCCGCCACCCGGACCCGCGCACCCTCGCCGCAATGAACCTCTGGCACAAGGCCGTGATCTTCCTCGCCGGCTCGCTGGTCGGCGGGCTGGCGATCGCTTTCCTGGCGGTGGCGTGGCGGCCGGAACTGTTGGCCGACCGTCTGGCCACGCGGCAGGCCGCAGCGGCCGCAGCCGCCGCCGGGGCGACGGCGCCCGAGGACGGTACGGCAGCGGGGCCCGGCGCGGCCTCGACCCCGGGGGACCCGGCCGCCGCGGAGCCCGCGTCACCGGTCCGGCAGGCGCCGCTCGGCAGTTACGCCGAGGCGGTGCGCAAGGCGGCGCCGGCGGTGGTCAATGTCTACGCGGCGAGGATCGTCACCGAACGACTGCCGCGCAACCTGCTGCAGGACCCGTTCGGGGAGCTCGGGCCGCGTTACCGGCAGCGGCTTGAGCAGTCCCTCGGCTCCGGGGTGATCGTCGACCCCTCGGGCCAGGTGGTGACCAACCACCATGTCATCGCCAATGCGGCGGCCATCCGGGTACAGCTCGCAGATGGCCGCGAGGCCGATGCCACCGTCATCGGCCGCGATCCGGACACCGACCTCGCGCTGCTGCGCATCGGCCTGCGCGACCTGCCGGCCATCGAGCTCGGCCGCTCCTCGACGCTGCGGGTCGGCGATGTGGTCCTCGCCATCGGCAACCCCATCGGTCTGTCCGCCTCGGTCACGCAGGGCATCGTCAGCGCCACCGGCCGCGGCCAGCTCGGTGTCGCGGTGTTCGAGAACTTCATCCAGACCGACGCGCCCATCAACGTCGGCAATTCGGGCGGCGCGCTCATCAACACCCGCGGCGAACTGGTGGGCATCAACACCGCGATCGTCGCGCGCAACCTCGGGGTCGAAGGCATCGGCTTCGCGATCCCGGTCGATCTGGTGCGCGGCGTCACCGGCGAGCTCGTGGCGCGCGGCCGCGTGGTGCGCGGCTGGGTGGGCTTCAGCGTCGAGTACCTCGACGAGGACCGCGCGCGGGCCTTCGGCCTGCCGCGCGGCGGCATCATGGTCACGCGGCTCTTCAACGGCAGCCCTGCGGCGCAGGCCGGCCTCAAGCTCGGCGATGTCATCACGGCCGTCGGGGGTCGCGCCCCGACCAGCGCCCAGGAGGTCCAGGTGCGCATCGCGGCGACGCCGCCCGGCACGGCGCTGATCTTCGGGGTGGCGCGCGGAGACCTCCGCGATGATGTGACGCTGCAGGTGATCGAGCAGCCGCAGGGCGCGCAGCAGGCGCAGCCGGCCGTCCGCTGAGCGGCGCCTTCAGGGCACGCGCTTGATGTCCGCGCCGAGCGCGGCGAGCTTCTCTTCGATGGCTTCGTAGCCGCGGTCGATGTGGTAGATGCGGTCGATGACCGTGCGGCCCTCGGCGATGAGCCCGGCGAGCACCAACGACGCCGAGGCGCGCAGGTCGGTGGCCATCACCGGCGCGGCCTGCAGTTTCGGCACGCCCTTGATGATCGCGGTGTTGCCCTCGAGCCGGATCTCGGCGCCCATGCGCCGCATCTCGAGCATGTGCATGAAGCGGTTCTCGAAGATGGTCTCGATGATGGTGCTGACACCGTCGGCCACCGTGTCGAGCGCCGCGAACTGCGCCTGCATGTCGGTCGGGAACGCGGGATACGGCGCGGTGCGCAGATCGACCGCCTTCGGGCGGCGGCCGCGCATGTCGAGCTCGATCCAGTCCTCGCCGGTCGTGACCGTCGCGCCGGCCTCGGTGAGCTTGGCGAGCACCGCGTCGAGATGACCGGGCGCGGCCTGCTTCAGGCGCACATGACCGCGGGTGATGGCGCCCGCCACGAGGAAGGTGCCGGCCTCGATGCGGTCCGGCAGCACGCGGTACTCGGCGCCGTGCAGCCGCTCCACGCCGTCGATGACGATGGTGTCGGTGCCCGCGCCGCGCACCTTGGCGCCCATCGCATTCAAAAAATTGGCGAGGTCGACGACCTCCGGTTCGCGCGCCGCGTTCTCGAGCACGGTCTGCCCGTCGGCGAGCGCGGCCGCCATCATCAGGTTCTCGGTGCCGGTCACGGTCACGGTGTCGAGCACGAGGCGCGCGCCGTGCAGACGCTTGGCGCGGGCGCGGATGTAGCCGTTCTCGATGGAGATCTCGGCGCCCATCGCCTGCAGGCCGGCGACATGGATGTTCACCGGTCGCGCACCGATGGCGCAGCCGCCCGGCAGCGAGACATCCGCCTCGCCGAAGCGCGCGAGCAGCGGCCCGAGCACCAGGATGGAGGCGCGCATGGTCTTGACGAGCTCGTAGGGGGCGACCGCCTGCCGCAGCGTGGTGGCGTCCACCTCGACGTTCATGCGCTCGTCGACCGTGACCGTGACGCCCATGCGGCCGAGCAGCTCGATCATGGTGGTCACATCCTGCAGATGCGGGACGTTGCCGACCTTGACCGGTTCGGAGGGCAGCAGCATGCCGGCGAGGATCGGCAGCGCAGCGTTCTTGGCGCCCGACACCCGCACCTCGCCCTCGAGGGGGATGCCCCCCTGCACATGGAGTTTGTCCATGGCGGAGGCCCTCAGGCCGGCCGGCCCGAGCCGGCCTCTTCAGGGGTGAGCGCTTCGATGGAGAGCGCGTGGATCTCGCGGCCGACGAGCGCGCCCAGGGTCCGATACACCAGCTGATGCCGCGCGATGGCGCGCTGGCCGGTGAACTGCGGCGCGACCACGCGGGCCGTGAAGTGCGTCTGGTCGTCGGAGAGGACCCGCACCTCGGCGCCCGGAAGACCGGCGCGGATGAGGTCGGCGACTTTGTCGGGAGGCATGCCCATCGCGATATGATGCCATCCCATGACCACCCCGCGCACGACCCGCGATCAGGACCTGGTGGAGGCCGGGCGCCGCGCCATCGCCACCGAGCGCCAGGGGTTGGCTGCGCTCGAGGCCCGCATCGACGCCGCGTTCGCCGCCGCCTGCCGCCTCGCCCTCGGGTGCCGGGGGCGCATCGTGGTCACCGGGATGGGCAAGTCGGGCCATGTCGGCGGCAAGATCGCCGCCACGCTCGCCAGCACCGGCAGCCCGTCCTTCTTCCTGCACCCGGCCGAGGCCAGCCATGGCGACATCGGCATGATCACCCGCGACGATGTGCTGCTCGCGCTCTCCAATTCCGGCGAGACGCCTGAGCTGCTCACCCTGCTGCCGCCCGTGGCCCGCCTCGGCGTACCGATCATCGCCGTCACGGGCAACCCCGCCTCGACCCTCGCGCGCGCGGCGGCCGTGCATCTCGATGTCAGCGTGCCGGCCGAGGCCTGCCCGCTCAACCTCGCGCCGACCGCGAGCACCACCGCCACGCTCGCCATGGGCGATGCGCTCGCGGTCGCGCTGCTCGAGGCGCGCGGCTTCACGGCCGAGGATTTCGCGCGCTCGCACCCCGGCGGTTCGCTCGGCCGGCGTCTGCTGCTGCATGTCGAAGATGTCATGCGCCGCGGCGACGAGGTGCCGCGCGTCAGGCCCGACACCACGCTCGCCGACGGCCTGCTCGAGATGTCCCGCAAGGGCCTCGGCATGACCGTCGTGGTCGATGCGGACGACCGTGCGGTCGGCGTCTATACCGACGGCGATCTGCGCCGCTCGCTCGACAAGCGGCTCGATGTGCACGCCGCACGCATGAGCGAGGTGATGATCCACCCCTGCAAGACCATCGGTGCGCGCGAACTCGCCGCCGAGGCGGTGTATCTGATGGAGAAGCACCGCATCAACGGCCTGCCGGTGGTGGACGACGACGGCCGCGTGGTCGGTGCGCTGAACGTCCATGACCTGCTGCGCGCGGGCGTGGTGTGAGCCGCGCCATGCGCATCCCCCTGTCGCGGGTCGCACCGCCGCTCGCGGCGCTGCTGCTCGGCGCCTGCACGACCTCGGAGGGCGACGGCCCCGGTCGGCTCGCGACCAACGACGATCCGGGCTACTCGGCGAGCGGGGCCGAGGTCATCGAGACCGGCGCCGACGGGCTGCCGCGGTATCGGCTTCGCGCCGACAAGGTCCGTCAGGATCCGGCCACCGGGACGGTGGCGCTCGAGGGCGTGGACATGACCGTGTCGCGACCGGGCGCGGACCGCTGGCGCGTGCAGGCGGAGCGCGGCGAACTGCCGGCCGATGCGCGCCGCGTCACGCTGCAGGGCGATGTGCGTCTCGAGAGCGAGGCGCTGCGCATCCGCACCGCCACCCTCGCCTACGACCTGCAGAACAACCGCGTCGCCGCTCCGGGCGAGGTGCGCTTCGAGATGGCAGGCCGCACGCTGGAGGCGGACGGTCTGGAGGCGGATCTGGACTCCCAACAGGCGAAACTCGGCTCGCGCGTCCATGGCCGCTTCACACCCTGACCGCTCCCATGTCCGCCGTCCCCTCATCGGCGCGCTGTCCGCAGCGCTGCTGCTGACCGCGGCGTCCGCGGCGTCGATCATCGCCTCGGCGCAGCAGCCGGCGGCGCAGGCCGCCCCGCCCAAGACGGCCAAGGCCCGCGACGGCGAGATCGTGCTCGACGCCGCCTCGTCCGAGGTCGATTACCGCAGCGGCACGCTGCTGTTCCGCGATGTCGTCATCACGCAGGGCGCGGTGCGGGTGCAGGCCGAACGCGCCCGCGCGACCGGCCTCGATTTCAAGGAAGCGACCTGGACCTTCAGCGGCAAGGTGCGCATCACGGTGCAGGACGGCGAGCTGCGCTCCGACGAGGCGGTCGTCACCTTCGTCGCCGACCGCGTTACGCGGGCGGTGGTCCGCGGCAAGCCGGCCGAGCTCGAACAGAAGCTGAAGGACGGCGGCAGAGCCCGCGGCCGCGCCGCCTCGCTCACCTACGAGACCGCCCTCGGCAAGGTCACGCTGCGCGGCGACGCCTCGCTGAGCGACGGGCGCAGCGACATCCGCGGCGAGCAGCTGGTCTACGACATCAACGCGCAACGCGTGCAGGCCGGCAAGGCCTCGGGCGGCGACGACCGCGTGCGCATCGTGATCCGCCCGCAGGGCACGCCATGAGCCGCCTCGTCGCACAGCACCTCGCCAAGTCCTACGGCAGACGCACGATCGTGCGCGATCTTTCTTTGGAGGTCGGCGCGGGCGAAGTGGTCGGTCTGCTCGGCCCGAACGGGGCCGGCAAGACCACGGCGTTCTACATGATCGTGGGGCTGGTGCCCGCGGACGCCGGCCGCATCCTGATCGACGACACCGACCTCACCCACCGCCCCATCCATGCACGCGCGCAGGCCGGCATCGGCTACCTGCCGCAGGAAGCCTCGGTGTTCCGCAAGCTGAGCGTCGAGGACAACGTGCTCGCCATCCTCGAGACCCGGCCGGGGCTCGACGGCGCCGCGCGCCGCGCGCGCTGCGATGCGATCCTCGCCGACCTGCGCATCGACCATGTGCGCACCTCGCCAGGCATGGCGCTGTCGGGCGGCGAACGCCGCCGCGTCGAGATCGCGCGCGCGCTCGCCGCCGACCCGCGCTTCCTGCTGCTCGACGAGCCGTTCGCCGGCGTCGACCCGATCTCGGTGCTCGACATCCAGCGCATCGTCCGCGAGCTCGCGGCGCGCGGCATCGGCGTGCTGATCACCGACCACAACGTGCGCGAGACGCTCGGCGTGTGCCAGCGCTCCTACATCATCGGCGAGGGCACCGTGATGGCCGCCGGATCGGCGGAGGAAATCCTTGCCAATCCCCGCGTGCGTGAGGTGTACTTGGGCGAATCCTTCCGCCTCTAGGACCCTTCACGGGCGCCCCGATCGGCGCCCCGCCGCGAGCCCCTCCGATGCTCAAGCAGTCGCTGCAACTCAAGCTGGGTCAGTCGCTGACGATGACGCCGCAGTTGCAGCAGGCCATCCGCCTCCTGCAGATGCCGACGCTCGACCTGCAGGCGCACCTCGCCGAGGTGCTCGAGAGCAATGTGATGCTCGAGCAGGAGGAGCCCGACGCCGATGACGAGGTCGAGCTCAGCGCGGCGTTCACGGCGGTGGCGCCGACCCCGCAGCCGGTGGGCGAGGACGAGAGCCGCGTCGAGGTCGAGGTCGTCGACCAGACCTGGGCCGACCGCGCCGGCACCGGCAGCGACGCGGGCCGCGCGGAGGACGACGAGGAGCGTGAGCGCGACCTCGCCGACGAGCGAGGCGAGTCGCTGCGCGAGCACCTGCTCGGTCAGCTCGAGATGCTCAAACTCTCCGACGAGGACCTGGCGGTGGCCACCGCCATCGTCGACGCGCTCAACGACGACGGCTACCTCACCGAATCGCTCGCCGAGATCGCCGCCACGCTGCGGCCGGGCATCGACCGCGACGAGGAGGAGATCGAGCGGGTGCTGATGCTGGTGCAGAAGCTCGACCCGATCGGCGTCGGCGCCCGGGACATCGCCGAGTGCCTGCAGCTGCAGCTCGCGCCGCTCGACCCCGCCACGCCCGGTCTCGCGCTCGCCCGCGACATCGTCGAGCGTCACCTCGACCTGCTGGCGCTGCGCGATACGGCGCCGCTGCGCCGCGCCACCGGCGCCGACGAGGAGACGCTGGCCGCCGCGATCGCGCTGGTGCGCCACTGCCACCCGCGACCCGGCTCGGTGATCAGCACCGCGAAGCCCGAGTACATCGTCCCCGACGCGCTGGTGCGCCGCACCGCCCGCGGTTGGGCGGTCGAGCTCAACGACCGCACCCTGCCCCGCCTGCGGGTCAACCAGGACTACGCAGGCATGCTGGGCCGCGGTGGCGGCAGCGGCGGCGGCGGCCACGCCATCCTGCGCTCGCAGCTGCAGGAGGCCCGCTGGCTGCTCAAAAGCCTCGAGATCCGCAACGACACCCTGCTCAAGGTGACCCGCGCCATCGTCGAGCGCCAGAGCGGGTTCCTCACCCACGGCGAGGAGCACATGAAGCCGATGATCCTCAAGGACATCGCCGGCGCCATCGGCATGCACGAGTCCACGATCTCGCGGGTGACCTCGGGAAAGTACCTACATACCCCGCGCGGCGTCTTCGAACTGCGATACTTCTTCTCGAGCCAGGTCGAGGGCGACGACGGTGCGGGCACCTCGTCGACCGCGATCCGGGCGAAGATCCGCAAGCTCATCCGCGACGAACCGCCCGAGGCCCCGCTCTCGGACGGCCGCATCGCCGAGCTGCTCTCGGCCGAGGGCATCCCGGTGGCGCGCCGCACCGTGGCCAAGTACCGGGAAGCTCTGGGCATCGTCTCGTCAGCCGAGCGCAAACGGGTCGGAACGCGCTAACCTCGTCCTACGCCTCTTCGCACCCCCAGGAGGGACATGCCATGCAGATCGATGTCACCGGACACCATGTCGAGGTCACCGACTCGATGCGAGCCTATGTCCACAAGAAGATGGACCGCATCGTGCGCCACTTCGACCAGCTGCTCGACGCGCACTATGTGCTGTCGGTGGAGAAGCTGCGCCACAAGGCCGAGGCCACCCTGAAGGCGCGCGGCGGGGACATCCATGCCGAGGCCGTCGCCGAGGACATGTACGCCGCCATCGACGCGCTCGCCGACAAGCTCGATCGGCTGGTCAAGAAGCGCAAGGACAAGAACACCGACCATCACGCCAACGAGGGTCGTGCCGCGCGGCACTGACCGCGCGCACCCGGGGGAGCCGCCGCGTGGCCACGATGCGCATCATCCTCGTGAGCGGTCTCTCCGGAGCCGGCAAGAGCGTGGTGCTCAACGCGCTCGAGGACATCGGCTACTACTGCGTCGACAACCTCCCCGCGAGCATGCTCGAGTCGTTCGTCTCGCACACGCTGCGCAGCGGTGAAGCCGGCCCCTTCGAGAAGACCGCCATCGGCATCGACGCCCGCGACAGCGCGATCGGCATGACGGACGTGCCACGCACGCTCGACCAGCTGCGCCGCAGCGGCCTGCGCTGCGAGCTGCTGGTGGTGCTCGCCGACGACGGCGAACTCTTGCGGCGCTTCGGCGAGACCAAGCGCCGCCATCCGCTCGCGCAGCGCGGCGAGACGCTCCAGTCGGCGGTCGCCCGCGAGCGCGAGATGCTCGACCCGGTCATCCAGGCCGCCGACCTCGTCATCGACACCACGCATCTCGGCGTGCACCAGCTCCGCGAGATCGTGGTGCGGCGCATCGACACGCGACGGCTCGCCGAACTCTCGGTGAACCTCGTGTCCTTCGGCTTCAAGCACGGCGTCCCCGGCGACTGCGATTTCGTGTTCGACGCGCGCACGCTGCCCAACCCCTACTGGGACACGACGCTGCGCCCGCTGACGGGCCGTGACCCGGCGGTCGTGGCCTGGCTCGAGTCGCGGCCCGAAGCCGCGCGCATGCTCGACGACCTCGAGCGCTTCATCACCGCGCGCATCGAGGAGCACCGCGCCGCGCACCGCCGCTATCTGACCATCGGCATCGGCTGCACCGGCGGCCAGCACCGCTCGGTCTATCTGGTCGACCGTCTCGCCGAGCGGCTCGCCGCGCAGGCGCCCGGCATCGGCCGTCGCCACCATTCGCTCGACCTGCCGGGACGCGCGTGAACGCCGTCGTCGGCAAGCAGGTGCGGCTCGGCGCGCTGCGCCAGGCCCTGGACGCCGGCACGCTGCGGCCGGCGGAGCGCATGGTCGCCGCGCTGCACCCGGCGGAGATCGCGCTGCTGCTCGAGTCCGTGCCGCCTCGGCAGCGCCAACTGGTGTGGGAGATGGTCGACAGCGACCTCGAAGGCGAGGTGCTGGTCGAGCTCAGCGAGAGCGTCCGTCAGGAGCTCATCGAGGAGATGGAGCCCGGCGAACTCGTCGCGGCCACCAAGGAGCTCGAGGTCGACGATCTCGCCGACCTCGTCGGCGAGCTGCCCGAGGCGGTCACGCTGCAGGTGCTGAAGTCCATGGACCAGCGCGACCGCGATCGGCTGCGCACCGTGCTCTCGTGGCCGGAGGACAGCGCCGGCGGCCTGATGAACACCGACACCGTGAGCGTGCGCGCCGATGTCACGCTCGAGGTGGTGCTGCGCTATCTGCGCATGCGCGGCGAGCTGCCGACGCGCACCGACAGCCTGTTCGTGGTCGACCGCGACGACCGTTATCTCGGCACCATCGCCCTGACGAGCCTCATCACCGGCGACCCCGAGGCGATGGTCGGCGACAACCTCGACGCCGAGGCGCCGCGCATCGACCCCGCGATCCCGGCGCACGAGGTGTCGCAGCTCTTCCAGGACCGCGACCTCGTGTCCGCGGCGGTGGTCGGCGCCGAAGGGCGCCTGCTCGGCCGCATCACCATCGACGATGTCGTCGATGTCATCCGCCAGGAGGCCGAGCACTCGGTGATGTCCATGGCCGGCCTGCAGGACGAGGAGGACCTGTTCGCGGGCATCGTGCCTTCGACCCGCCGCCGTCTGCTGTGGCTCGGCATCAACCTCGTCACGGCGTTCATGGCCGCAGCGGTGGTGAAGTCCTTCGAGGGCACCATCGAGAAGGTCGCCGCGCTCGCCGCGTTGATGCCCATCGTCGCCTCGATGGGCGGCATCGCCGGCACCCAAACGGTGACGCTCATCATCCGCGGCCTCGCGCTCGGCCAGGTGCAGTGGTCGAACGCGCGCTGGCTGCTCTTCAAGGAGATCGCGGTCGGCGGCCTCAACGGTCTGTTGTGGGCGCTGGTGGTCGGCGCCGTGACCGTCGCCTGGTTCGGCACCTGGCAGATCGCGTTCATCATCGGCGCGGCGATGCTGGTGAACCTGCTCGCGGCAGCGGCGGTGGGCGTGTTGGTGCCGCTCACGCTGCGCCGCCTCGACATCGATCCGGCGCTCTCGGCCGGCGTCATCATCACCACCTTCACCGACTGCATCGGCTTCGCGACGCTGCTCGGCCTGGGCGCGATCTTCCTCGTCTGATCGCGCGCCGCTGATCGCGCGCCGCTGATCGCGCGCAGCCCGATCAGCCGACGGCGAGCCGTCCGGTCTGGTAGTCGTGCACCGCCTGCTCGATCTCCTCGCGGGTGTTCATCACGAACGGTCCGTACTGCACGACCGGCTCCCCGATGGGGCGCGCCGCGAGCAGCAGGCAGCGCGCACCCGCCGGGCCTGCGGTGGCCTCGAGCCGCGCACCGGCGCCGAGCACGCCGCCGTGGCGTGCTGCGAGCGACCCACCGGGCAGCGACAGCGCACCCTCGTAGACATAGACGAAGGCGTTGTGCAGGGCGGGCAACGGCAGCGCCAGCCGACCGTCCGCGGGCAGCGCGAGATCGACGAACAGCGGCTGCGTCGCGAGCCCGGCCACGGGACCGACGGCCTTGGCGCCCGCATGATCCCAATCACCTGCCACCACCACCGCGCGCAGTCCCGCAGCATCCTCGACCACCGGCAGCGAGGCCGCCGGGATGTCCTGGTAGCCCGCCGGCGACATCTTGTCGCGCGCCGGCAGGTTGATCCACAGCTGGAAGCCGCGCATCAGCCCGCTCTCCTGCTGCGGCATCTCCGAGTGGATGATGCCGCGGCCCGCGTTCATCCATTGCACATCGCCCGCGCGCAGATGGCCGCGGTTGCCCATATGGTCCTCGTGCAGCATGTGCCCGGCGAGCATGTAGGTGACGGTCTGGAACCCGCGGTGCGGATGCGGCGGAAAACCTTTGATGTACTCGCCCGGCTTGTCGCTGCCGAACTCGTCGAGCATCAGGAACGGGTCGAGGCGCGCGAACTGGCTCTGCCCGAGGCTGCGCCAGAGCGATACGCCGGCGCCGTCGGAGGTGCGCTGCGCCGCGATGGTACGGAGCAGGCGGCGGGGTGCATCTGCGGTGTGTTCCATGAAGCGATTACACACCATCCGCGCGATGTCCGCGACCGACGGGACGCAGCCGCATCCGCGCAAGACAGCCGGACGGACGCGGCGTAACATGGCACCGCCCCGCATGGACCTCCAACCCGCATGAAGACCGAGACCTCACACCCGCGCATCGTCATCGTCGGCGGCGGCGCCGGCGGGCTCGAGCTCGCCACCCGCCTCGGCGACACCCTCGGCCGCAAGCGCCGCGCCGAGATCACGCTCATCGAGCGCGGTCGCACCCACTTCTGGAAGCCGCACCTGCACGAGCTCGCCGCGGGCACGGTCGACCTCGATGTGCACGAGCTCGACTACCTCGCGCAGTCGCATTGGCACGGCTTCAAGTACCGCTACGGCGAGATGGTGGGCCTCGACCGGGCGGCGCGCGAGGTGCTGGTCGGTCCGGTGCTCGACGACACCGGCCTCGAGATCGTGCCGGCGCGCCGCATCGGCTACGACCTCCTGGTGCTCGCGATCGGCAGCCAGGTCAATGATTTCGGCACGCCCGGCGTCGCGGAGCACGCCATCGCGCTCGACAGCACCAAGCAGGCCGACCGCTTCCATCGTCGTCTCGTGAACGCCTTCCTGCGCGCCCACGCGCAGTCCGGACCGCTCGCGCCGGGACAGCTGGATGTCGCCATCGTCGGCGCCGGCGCGACGGGCGTCGAGCTCTCGGCGGAGCTGCACAAGTCCACCCGCGAGCTCGTCTCCTACAGCCTCGACAACATCGACCCCGACAAGCACATCCGGCTGCACCTCATCGAGGCCTCGCCGCGCATCCTGCCCGCGCTGCCCGAGCGCATCTCGGCGTCGGCGCGGCGCATGCTCGACGAGCTCGGTGTGGAGGTGCACTGCGATGCCCGCGTCGCCGAAGTGCTGCCGAAAGCGGTGCGCCTGGCCGATGGCCGCATCATCGAGGCGGAGATGGTGGTGTGGGCCGCGGGCGTGAAGGCCGCGCCCTTCCTCGCCGAACTCGGGCTCGCGGTGAACACGCTCAACCAGATCAAGGTGGACGGACAACTGCGCTCGCTCGACGACCCCTGCATCTACGCGCTCGGCGACTGCGCGGCGGCCGCCTGGGCCGGCCACGAGGGGCGCAATGTGCCGCCGCGTGCGCAGGCCGCACACCAGCAGGCGATGTATCTCGTGAAAGCGCTGCGCCGCCGCCTCGCCGGGCGCGAGTCACCGCCCTGGCGCTACCGCGACTTCGGTTCGCTGGTCTCGCTCGGCGAATACACCACCGTCGGCAACCTGATGGGCAACTTCGTCGGCGGCAATCTTTGGCTGGAAGGGCTCTTCGCGCGCTGGATGTACCAGTCGCTCTACAAGATGCACGAGGTGGCGCTGCACGGCTGGTGGCGCACCTCGCTCACCACCTTCGCCCGCCTGATCGCCGCGCAGACAGAACCGCGGGTGAAACTGCACTGACCTCGCCGCGCGCCCGCGGCAGCGAGGCGCAGCGCGGCGCGTACCACCAGCCGCGCTCGCCGAAGGCCGCCCAACGGCCGCGACCGGGCTGACAGCCCGGGGAACCGGCCCTCGCGGGCGCCGAGGCGGCGCGGGCGGTGGGGATGGAGGTCCCTGCGCGCGCAGGGGCTTTCTGCTCGAAGGCTTTTGTTCTCATGGCGTAATGGCATACGGCCCCGCGCCGCCATAACGGACAGTCAAATGACTTTCGGCACCCCCGCAACCCGCTCCAACTCGACGAAGCTGAGGTCGTGCGCATGGCGCGCATCGGCGGGCCAGCGCTCGCGCGACACCTCCCGCCACTCACGCGGGTCGAAGCGCGGCAACACGGTGTCGCCCTCGGGCGCGGCGTGCACCTCGGTGAGCAGCACCCGGGACGCGCGCGGCAGCGCCAGCGCGTAGATCTCCGAGCCGCCGATCACCGTGACCTCCGCTGCGTCGCCCGCGAGGGCGAGCGCCGCGTCGAGGTCGGGTGCGACCCGCACCGCGGGATCCGTCGGCTGCCAGCCCGGCTGCCGCGTCAGCACGATGTTGAGCCGCCCCGGCAACGCGCGGCCGATGGACTCGAAGGTCTTGCGGCCCATCAGCACCGGCTTGCCGAGGGTCGCCGCCTTGAAGCGCCGCAGGTCCTCGG
>Ga0315900_10000568_pt1 | contig 63392 bp, 54 predicted proteins | sample LakEriMetagenome_FD_203521 | JGI IMG/M metagenome (GOLD analysis project Ga0315900, IMG submission 203521) | Freshwater fungal communities from buoy surface, Lake Erie, Ohio, United States - Buoy 12 MA114 | ecosystem: Environmental > Aquatic > Freshwater > Lake > Lake biofilm | place: USA: Lake... | reverse complement strand
TCTCATGAATTGCACCAAACCATGTTTCTTTAGGTATTATAACTTGGGGTCTTGCATCACCTCTGCTGACAGGGCCCACAGCTGATTTTTCGATTTGGCCGTTAGGTTTAATCATCACGACAGTGACTGGGTCTCCCTGGTGAAAGTGCCAAATTTCGTCTGACGCCAGCCGATGAAAGTGGGAGATATCTCCCCTGGAGAGAAGAAAATAAATACTTGTACCCAAAGACCGACGGCCATATTGTGTGACCGTGACAGAGTCACTGCAACGATACGTCTCCGGAAATTGGGGACACCCACCTGATTGAGTATTGATTAAACAAGAGTTCCTTCGATATCTTAACAGGTGAGTACTCCGATAATCAATGCATCAAATTCTCTGAGTCACTTACACCTCCTGCAGTTAACCTAAATTCGCTCTAAACGCAGATATTCGACCGTGAAGGGCTGGTATGATCGCGATCTTTCATCTATAGTTGGCTTTATGTCGATTGATGAGTTTCATTTTCGTGATTTTAGCATGCGTCAGGCTCCATCAGGTCAGCGTGTTAATACAGATAGCTGTGTATTTGGTGCCCTGATCGGTCGTGATGCCAGGCCTGAGCGGGCATTGGATATTGGTAGCGGCACAGGCGTGTTAAGTCTGATGCTCGCCTCCAGGGATTCTAATGTTTTGATAACTGCAGTAGAACCAGAGCTTGAGATCGCAGAGGTCGCTAAGCAAAATTTTGCTGCTAGCCCCTGGCACGAGCGAATTGATTTACTGACACTTCGGGCTCAAGATCTCAATCCTGACATTCATGGACAATTTGACTTCGTATTTTGCAATCCGCCGTATTTTCAAAACAGCATGATTTCCGACGACCGCCTAAGGACGGTCGCTAGACATAACACGTCACTTTCTCCCGGTGGCTTGTACCAATCAATGACGCCAATGATCTCTGACAATGGTACTGCATGGGTTTCTTTTCCTGGTGATAGCACACGATTGTGGATGGAGCCCGGCAGAGGCGCTGGCCTTCATCCACTTAGGTGTATTACCGTAAAGGATCATCCGGACGCCACTGCGCATATGATTGTCGTAGGCTGGTCAAAGCAGAGACCTGAAGCCATTGCGGAGGAGACGGTGTGTTACCGGGAATCCAGAAACGGCAAGATGAGTCCATGGATGATTGCATTTCGTGAGGAATGGTATCCGGCCCGCTACAACGAGCAGTTTAAATAATTTTTTAGGATCACCTGGTCTTTAAGACAAAGCACAAAATTATAATGAAAGACTTACTGCTCTAAGACTTGGCAAGCGTTAGGCATTGGGACGCCGTCAAGGAACGTTTTATCATAGAAAAACCACTTCTACTCAAATCAGATGATTATTATTTTAACGTTGTCTTATCATTCATCCAGGAGTCGTTAACCCCCGCTGGATTTTTTGAGGAGCATTCAACCGTGAAACTAGATCGTCTATTTATTGCCGTCTTCCAAGTATTTATGGGGGTCGTGTTAACTCAGCCAGCAATTGCGTCCGAAGACATAAACAAAGAAGAGTCTTGGCAATGTTCCGGATGGCGCTTTATGGGTGGTGATTATCCGACAAACCCTTGGATCCCTGTTGGCTCAACTGGATCTACCGAACAAGAAGCCCGCGACAACATAGATTGCGGCATGTATCAGGAGGCTGGTATAAGCTGTCGTAGGGTTCAGGACTAGTAAAAGATAAGCCGTTTACAGCTGGCAAACATATATTCACCTATACAAGCATTCTTCGTTTGAAATTATATGACCAATCGATTTATGAGGAGGCGTTCGGCGAACAATTTGCCGCGCAAAAATTCACATAAAGGAGTTTGGTTATGAGATCACGGTACGCACTGGTAATTCCGATGTTGACGACAATGTATGCTTGTGGAGCCCATCAAAAGTCAGGGCAAAAATTGCAAGACACCCTCGAGGCGCCAATTGGGGCTATTATTGCGGTTCGAGACGATGGATCCGGCAACCCAACCACGAATCTTGATGAGCTGCGAGTTGTCAAAGGTTTGCCGTCACAGAAAAGCGCGGAGCAAGTTCAAGAACAAGAGCTCCCGGATCTTTACAAACAAGCTCAAAAGCCAGACCAAGTTCTTACCCAGGAACAAGTAGTGGTCTCACAATCTGAAACACGCGGCTGGTTTCACTATAGACAATGCCCAAGCAGACTGATTCGTCTGGCTGTCGAAGTCCAGCAAGAACCCGTTATTTTAGACTCTTGCCAAGCCTATCACCAATATCAGCCTGTTTACTTGGTCAGGGGACATGCCCACAGATTCTTCTTTCACAGGGCATACCGTCTTCAGAACGTAACCTACTACTACTACGCAAACCAAGCTCCGATGCAGCAAGATGAAATCAAGCAAATCCAACAAGCGCCAGCCGTACAAGACCAGACCGTCACCCAAGAGCAGGAAATGAAACAAAAGCCTGAGACCAAGCAAACAGAGCAAAAACCTGCTTGCTCTAAACCAGATCTCACTCAAAAACCTATTGGTAAGAAGCTTCCTAGCAAGTGCTGAAACGTTTTACGCCCCGAGTTAAAACTCGGGGCGTATCTTACCGAAAAAAAAGTCCGTGTTACTGTTTAGCTGGTGCTTTAGCAGTAGCTTCTGCCTTAATGACTTTCAGCCTATCGGGCGTGTAGGTTTTTACAAGTTTTTCTAGCCCGCGCTTAAAGCTTGGCGCTGATCCGTCAGTTCCACGTCGAACCCAAAATGCAATGGTTTTAATACCAAAATAGGTGCTTGGGATTTTTTCTAGGTAGGATTCCAGAAAAACAGTTGGGAATATGACTGTGCCAGTAGCCACTTCGGCAGCGTAGTCCTTTTGAATTTGTGCGTAAACTTTAGGTACTGATTCCAGTGCATAGATCGTTCTCAGGAAACCTTCCACGTTTGGCTGGAAATAGTCTTCATAGATCTTCTGAGTGGCCAATTTAAATGCCTTGTCATTAGCGGCTGGAATCGCGTTATTAACAGCCCAATCGACGAATTTTGGATTAAATTGTCCAAAAGAGCGACTTGAAAAATCGACCCTCTCATTTGTATGGGGTCCCGCCGAAAATACTTTTTGCCCTGACATCTTCTCCATAGCTTTTATATCTACCAGTCCGACAATGCGGCAAGCAAGCATGAGACCAGTCGCATCCGTATCTTTAGGCTCTTTCTTGGAAGGTGTCGGATTATACCCACAACCGTCTGAGTAAAAGGCATAATTCTGCCAAGCAAAACGAATACGCTGAGCAGGTGTCATTTTGTTAAGAGCTGCTTGCTTGGCTTTTTCTGCCTTCTCTTCTTCGGCTACTTTTTTTGCTTCTTCTGCTTTTTTGAATTCCTCGACCTTTTTTGACTCTTCAGCGCGTCTTGCCTCTTCTGCTTTTTTGGCTTCTTCCGCCTTCCTAGCTTCTTCGGCTTTTCTCGCCTCTTCAGCTTTTCGAGCGTCTTCCGCTTTTTTCGCTTCCTCGGCTTTTCTTGCCTCCTCGGCCTTCTTTTCCTCGTCTTTTTTCTGTTGCTCCTCAAACTTCTTTTTTTCCTTCTCGACTGTTTCTTTGAGCGCTTTTTTAAAGTCGATTGCAAAAACTTGCTGACTTTGGGGGACAAGCATTAAGGCCAAGAACAGTCCAAAATAACGAAGCATAAAATCACTCCTGACATGGTTTTGTTGGCAAGTGGAATAAGGGATTATCCCTCTAGGCATAGTGACCTTGCAAGCGTCGTAACGAGGTAGCTCCCGGTCTTCCAATCGATTGAAGTGGACGGATGGGTTTCAGCCAGGTAAATTTAAAGATCATCAATCCTAAAAATAGCTGTTGTCGAGGAGTTATGCCTACAAAATACTCAAAGCATTTCGCGTTAGCGGCCGCCGTTTCGACTTTTGCTTTCTTGGGGCTGAGTGGCTGTAAGGCGCGGAAAACCTCCGATAAGTCCGCCGTCAGTTCAGTTTCTGACACTGAATCTGCCTGTGTATTTGGGCTTGATAACAACCGCTTTGGGTCTCCCGGTGCATCGGACCTAGATTTAAACATATGGCAGATTATCAACTCATCTGCGATTGCCAGCCGTCTCGCCTACTCCGATGAGCCCGTTTTCAACAAGCAGGCCCAAAGCCTCGGCTTTGATCGCAGTGAGACCGTGAAATCTGGGTCTATGAGTGCTGTCATCATGTCTAATAAGCGCTGTGTGGTTTTAGCCTTTAGAGGAACTGATATGACTAGCATGCGCGACTGGTTCGTGGATCTGCGAGCCACAACAGATCCGGTAAAGTATGGTCGTGTGCACAAGGGTTTTAATAGAGCCTGGTTAGGACTCCGCAAAGGTGTAGTCAATGCACTGAGATCACACGGAGCCGGCGATAAAACGTTTTGGGTTACCGGTCACAGCCTCGGCGGTGCTCTGGCTGGACTTTATGCGTATACAGAAACATTCGAGCGGCTATTGTTTAAGGGTCCTCATATTGCGCGGGTCGTCACGTTTGGACAACCCCTATTTGGCGATGATGAGGTTAGTAAGCTTATTCGCAAGGAATTCCTCGGAAGATATTACCGGGTGGTCAACGGTCTTGATATTGTAGCGACTGTACCGTTCTGGCTTAAACACTCTGGCTCTCTGGTCTGGTTTCATGACGACCGAGTTGAATATCGACCCGACACTCAGCTCTTTGGCGGCGCAAACGCCGGATCGGTAGCGCCAGCTGAAATCCCGCAGGAACTAACACCGACGGAAGAATCCTTACGCGAATTTATTGAAGTAACAAGAGGAGCGAACGCTTCATCGGCTGGTGACTCTATGGCTACCGTGGGTTGGCCAAGGCGAATCAGTGATCACTTCATGAAAGGCTACTTGGACCGCCTGCAACTAGAAATCAGTGAGTTGACAAGGTAAATGAATTCATCCGCGATTCTGTAATAGTGTTCTCCGGATCATATAGTCTTAGCACTTTTTGGCCGCCACATTCAAATATCCGCTATTTTCACTGATCGCTGATTAGAGGATGTGTTGGCGCGCCCTCTCGGGGCAACTCCCTAAAGATTTTCAAAAATTTGGCATAAGTATAACGAGGTGAGACAATAATATTCGGTTGACTTCAGGGTATCGTGCCGCATTTGGGGGTTCTTATGTGGAAGTCGTTTGTCGAGGTTGCTGGTGTCATCTGGGGATTCATTATCTTCCTCAGTTTTTTCCTAGGCCTCAACAAGGCTGCTCATTATTTCACAAAACAAGAGATGAACTTTTGGACGTATATGGCGTTCCCAGTGGGCGCTATTATCCCCTGGTTCGTGATGATTGGAATCTTACTGTGGATATATCCTGGCGGAACGGACCCTGCGACCGGTCAAACGGGCTTTCTCCCCTTGGCTGGCTATGCGGCAGTTTTCTCCATACCTATTTATGTTATTGCTACCGGTATTGGATCATTCACGTTCACGACCGAGGCCACGGTTATGACTCGATTCTTTATGGGCACGACTATCACGTCAAGCATCCTGACGGTGGGCGCACTGGTAATATTTATTCTAAGAAAAACCGGCCTCATTTAGCCGTCCCTTCAAAAAACACCGTAAATAACCAGGATATTGTGATAAAATCACCAAAGTTATCCCCTTAATCAATTGGAGCATGTGATCATGAAGATCCGGTACTCAAGTCAGATGATTTTGACGTCTTTAATTGTGACATCCTGTGGACCTGATCAACTGGGTCTAGGTCTTTTAGCGGATAAAAAGACCCCCTCGATTAAGATCGCACAGACTGAGGATTCCAATGCCGAGATCAACTACAAAGCAAAGTATATATCCATAGCCACTGCTGAATCATCCGCTACGGTGAACGTTCGATATCCTTGGCCGGTGGAGGTGAAATCCATAGGCCATAACACAGCAAGCTATCAAAATTATGGAGGTGAGCCCTACTTTCATCATGGTTTAGACATTCGAGCAGATGCTGGCTCAGACGTCGTTGCTTCAGTTGGCGGCCAAGTAGTCAACATCTCTAACTATGGACCAGGCCCAGCATACTGGGAAGTCGCGATACTCGATAACGACGGCTATGTTTGGCAGTACCATCATGTAGATCGTGATTCCATTCCGCAATCCATCTGGGATGCTTTCCGCAACAAAACACTGATATCTGCCGGCACAAAAATTGGCGAGGTCTACTATTGGATGGTCAGCACATACGGGGAGGTCTATCACCATGTTCATTTGAATGTCCTAGCGCGTGGCGGGACCTACCGTAATCCTTTCAATTTTCTTGAACCCTTGAACGATACGAAAGCCCCAGAGTTTATCGACGTGGGCCTTATGCGAAATGGCTACCCACAAGATCCAAGCTTGCCGATTCAGGGAGCCTACGGCATTTACGCTACGATTCACGACCTCATACTGCACGACAAATTCGTGGTCCCACCCCACAAGATAACCTATCAACTTGACGATGATCCAAGAGAGCGAGTTGTTTGGGATTTTTCGGAGCTACCTGGCGGCGCATCAAATACACAGTATGTGGAAAGTTTCTTTGTGCCGGAATTAACTTGCGGCAATTATGAATGCAGGAAGCTGACCGTCAATATTGGATTTTCAACTGAGGGGCAAAGATGGTTCAGTAATGTTGGCGGCGAACATTCTATTACACTTCACGCCGAGGACCATGCTGGCAATCGAACATCCAAGAACTTTAAGTGGCAGGTGCGGCAGCCGCCGGCTCCATAACACCGATAAAGCAAGAAGGCCCTACGTTTATCGTGGGGCCTTTCTTTTTTTGTCATCGGATTTTCATTACAACTATGGAAGTTGAATCTTCACATCTCCCGGTTCGATCGTTATCGTATCAAAGGAACGTTTCTCCTCGCCTTCCTCACCACATGCCATCGCTGTGGCATCAGCAAATTCAAACGCTTTAACTGAATGTACACAGGCCGACCAAGCACCAGACCTTAGCGTTTTGCCATCGGCGTCCTGGGCATAGACGTGTACCAAGTCAGAGTCTACTGGAAGGCCTGCCGTGCACTCACCTGGTTTGATACCAAACCAACCGCTAGTGATAAATTGACCGACAAAATCGGCGTTTTCGGAAGCAATCGCGGCAACGATCTTAGAGGAACTTTGATTGCACAACTGAACCGAGGATCTGGATGCTTCCGACAACATTGACTTCAAACGATACTCGAAGTCACCACCTTGATTCATAGAAATCTTTTTGAAAAGCTGACGCCTCTCGTTGTTAGCTTGGCACGCCATCGACTTAGGTTCCGTAAACAAAAAGCCATCATATGAATTTGTGCATAATGGCACGTCGCCTTTCCACCGCTTGTTACCTCGCTCATTACTTGCGTAAAGGTAAAGTTCATCTGAATTTGGGGCCTTCATAGTCTCATGACATCCACCCGCCAAAACCATAAACCACCCGGCAACGGCCATGTCCGCCGCTTGAGAGCTTTTTTGAGAAAATGCAAGATAGACACTGTCACTGGAATCATTACAGATCCTGATCGCGTCTGAAAGGCGTGTGGCATCACTAGCTTTGAACGTATACGTTGGCTGCCCTCCGCCGGACGCCTCACCAAGCTGACTCAAGGATAATTCGCGAAATCGTCGTTTAGCCAGGTTACCCGCGTCGCACGCCATGCTCTGCGCACCATTAAAGTCAAACTTGTCATTCGCGTCTACGCATAGTTCAACCTGCCCTTGCCAGTCCTTCAAATTACCCTCCGATGCCGCGTATAGCAAAACTCTGTCTGTAGCAATGGGCAACTCAATATTGCTGCATGTTTTGCTATTAATAGTCCACCAGCCGCGAGACATAAGAGGCATGCCAGCTTCTGGCTCGTACGCAATCGCTGTATAGATTTTTTGGTCGGTCTCGTTGCAAAGGTTTAATTTGACCTCATTTGCGCCAAATAACGCAGTGTTGAAAAGAAACCAGTAGAGCGATCCGGCTATGAGATTGACCGTACAACATCGAAATTTCGTCTTAAAAATCATGTTAGAAGTCCTTTTATCAGCGTTGTTAGGAAAACACACCAGGTCAAACTCGTAATCGCGCTTGATCCCACCGTGATGCTGTTAAGCAATCCATGTGCCATTCTTTAGTGTTTTCTGACTTGTATAACGCTGCGAAGAAACGGATTTATAAATAGAACCATTTGAGCAAGCTATCGATCTTCCCATACGGCGGGTACTTCAGTCTGACATCAAACAAGCTGCTTGCCTCAACCACACTCTTATAGTGGGTAAACGTTTCAAAACCATAACGGCCATGATAACGCCCAACGCCACTTGTTTTCTTCCCACCAAAAGGTAAATCAGGACATCCGAGATGAAGCGCAATATGATTTACGCAAGCCCCTCCAAAAGACACCGAGGATAACAAACGCTCAGAAAAGTCTTTTCGCTCAGTAAAAATATACAAAGCCAAGGGATCAGGATTCTTGTTAATAACATGACTCAAATCTGCCTCTTCTCGCCAACGAATAACAGGTAAGATGGGTCCAAATATCTCACTTGCCATCAGCGGGTCGCCAAGCTCGACATCTGTTACAATAGTCGGTTCAAAAAATCGCGATGCTCGACTTCTTCTGCCACCGATAATTTTTCCCTTGGTCGTCTCCAGAAGCTGCTCAAGCCTATCAAACTGATCTACATTGATAATCCGTCCATAATCAGGACTACGTTCAGGATCGCTGCCGTAGAACCCCTTCCACTCCGCTACGATCGACTCAACAATCTTATCGTAAACGCTCTCATGTACGAGCAAAAAGTCAGGAGCAACGCATGTTTGACCTGCATTAAGTGATTTGCCCCAAGCAATACGCCTGGCGGAATGTAACGTATTGGCTGTATCGTCGATGACGCAAGGGCTCTTTCCGCCAAGCTCCAAAGTAAACGTGGACAGATGCTCCAACGCCGCTTGCGCAACAATCCGGCCAACCCGTTTACTGCCCGTGAAAAAAAAGTGATCAAAAGGATGACGAAGCAACTCTGATGCAACATCTTCTCCGCCGAGAACGCAGCGCACCTGATTTTCTGGAAAAGCCTCCGAAACAAGCTCTGAAATAACACTTGATGTGTGCGGCGCAAACTCGCTAGGTTTTAAGACAACCGCATTACCAGCCGTTACAGCCCCAATCAAGGGCGCCAACGACAGCATAAATGGATAGTTCCAGGGAGCTAAAACGAGGACAACCCCACGAGGACACGGAACCAGTCGCGTCTTGGCGGGCTGGGCTAATAGAGGAGGTGCACCAATCACCTCCTTAGCCCAATCATCCATATGCTTTAAATGATAATTAATTTCACTAATGATGAATCCGGTTTCGGATATCTTTGATTCAAATTCGCATTTACCCAAGTCTTGACGCAGTGCGTGCATGACATCTTTTTCGCGCCGCACAAGAACGTCCTTAAGACGAATCAGCGACTGCTTACGAGATTCAATTGGACGAGTTATACCGCTATTAAATACCGACCTGACGTCTGCTTCAATCGTGCTAAATATCACTTATGATTCCAATCTCTGTTGTCCGGACTATCCGTCCCGGATGCAAAAAAGCACCAAGTACGCAGATGTCACTTGGAGCTGTAATCAATCATCACAATTGCAAAATTAAAATGAGTTATGCAACGCAGCCATCATTTTGCCTTTGGCTTGTTCGGATCTATATAACACCTCTTCACGGTGATCAAAAAAACGGCGTGGTGTCGTCCGAAAGATCTTACTAATTCGTTTTCCAAAAACCCGTGAAAACCGGGCACGAAATCGCCCCCTCAATCCCTTCGTCATAGACACAAACTCCAGAAATTAGTCCCGTCAAATTAGCCCAATCAGTGAGCAACATACCCCGCCAAAATGGCCTATATTAATGGTTTAAATCGACACTTCGATATAATCAATCAAATATCCATGAACCGCCATTGATCCACATCGACCACGAATACACCCCCACCACACAGCTAGCGCCACATAACCCCTCCCTATGGGTTACTTCATGTAAACGTTATTTAAACATAAATCATTGTATTTATTTTATTTATTGATTACTACGCCACCACGCCGGCCATTTTGCCGCGTATTATTTGTAAACATTTATGACGACCGTTCCCATGAAAAAATCAAATAACGGAGACAAATTTTATGCATGCCCCCAAACACACGCCCCCCATAAACTACCATCACGTAAGGAGCCACGAACGACCAGCTGATAGGTCGATTTGGCGGGGGTCCAAAATCACGAAATCAAATAACTCGTCGATGAACCTGGTGCCAGCTTTTGCCGGAACTACCTTGCCGAGGGGAGCTTTGATCTCATTGAACGATGCCCTCTTAAAAGATCGCGACAGGCTTATTAGGTCAAATCTGGAGCTAGAGCATTTTGCAACCCTAGCCGCTCACGATTTAAAATCACCACTCCACGCCGCATTCTCATGGCTCAATATTCTAAGCGAGCAACTGCCAGCAAATAATTTTGGAGCAGTGAGTGAATCGATCGAAATCATTCAAAAGAACCTCAAAAATGCTATTTCATACGTTAATGAGTTACTGCAGATCTCTAAAGTCAAAGAAAAACAAGCCAACCAAGATGTTTGCGTGGTCACCGATGTCGTGTATGATATTTTAATGGTACACGCTGATTCTCTTAAAGATGCAAATGCAAGCGTGCATCAAACCAAGCTTCCACAAACACTCGCAAACCGAAAACACCTAGAATGCGTGTTCTCAAATCTCATCGGGAATTCAATAAAATATAAACACCCTGAACGAGACTTAACGATCACCATCGGTGCATGCGAGCGCGACGATTGCATTGAGTATTTCGTCAAAGACAACGGACTAGGAATACCCGCCACAAAACTCGAAGACATCTTCACACTATTTGAATCATTTGCCCCACCCACCGAAGCGCCATCCACGGGAATTGGCCTCGCTTTTTGCAGAAAGATCATCAGCCTTTACCAAGGACGAATCTGGGCCGAGTCATCAGAGGGCCGCGGCAGCACGATCAAGTTCCAGCTACCAAAAACCACATTAAACAATAAAAAAAGCTAATAACTTTTAGAGCAATGGTTTTAGACAAGCCGAACCATTTGATATCTTTGCGTTTACAATCCGTAAACAATTTTATCTTTTAAGCGTTGATTTTATTAATACTATTGCGTAAACAAAGCCTCACACAAGGGCTCAAAACATATAATTTTGTAAACGGACAAGCTATGCAACCATCTATTTTTAAATATCTCGACTACCGGCAATATTTAAAGGACTTCCTAGCCCATAAACGGGAGACCTCCCCAACGTTCTCTCTGGAACAACTAGGCAGGAGAACTGGATGCCTCACAAAGTCGCACATTTCCCTTATTGTTTCCGGCAAACGTGCACTAACCACAAAGAGAGCAACAGCTCTCGGTGTAGCACTGGGTATGAACTCAAAAGAAATAGCTTACTACCATAAGCTCATTCAATTTAATCAAGCAAAAGACCCGACTGAGAAAGAACACTTCCTATCTGAAATGATGTCACAGCTGGGTCGTTCCATGGGCGAGAACATGTCAGTGAAGTCCTATCAAGTTCTTGAAGAATGGCACGGCTTAGCCATAAAAGAGTTGGCGAGGCTTCCCGGGTTTGATCCGAATCCACATATGATTTCAGCAAGACTAAAAGGTCTTCTCAGCCCCCACGAAGCTAAACGTGCAACCAAACTACTACTCGACGCCGGCATGCTCAAAGTCCTAGACGATGGGGCTGTCGTCGGCTCGGATCACACGTTCCGATCATCTGATGAAATAAACTCAATTGCGATTAGGCGTTATCACAAAAGCTGTCTGGATCTGGCCAAAAAAGTAATTGAGACGGAGCCTGTGCAAGATCGAGAGTTTGGTTCCGTCAATGTATTGATAAAACCAGATGACGTTCCCAAACTTAAAGAGCTGATTAAAACCTTTCGGGAGCAAGTTTTATCGCTGTCACCAACCGAATCAGTCAAAGACGCAAAAGTTACTCAAGTTAATATTCAAATGTTTCAGGTCAGTCATTGAGGTGCAACTTATGAAAAAGTATAAAACTAACCAATTTAAAGCATTATTATTAGCCGCTATCACAATCTTCGGTGGCAGCACATTGGGCTGTCAGCGCAAGCACCAAGCCTCCGGTGGTACAGTTATCGGTAACGGCATCATTCGTTACCACGATAAAACCTACGACTATTTCTTTGAGTACCCCAAAGATTTAGAATTCAAGCGGATTTCCGAGTCGATCATTCGATTGGATAACAACAAATTTTCGGCTAACAATAGCTCTAAAATAACATTTTCAATCATAAACGTCGCAGAACCTAGTGCAAACACACTCGAAAGCTACGCAGCACAATTTTCAGCTTCAAACGATTGGCGAAGCACAGACTCAGCAAATATAAAGGGGCTTTACTATAGACGCCAATCCGCCGACAGGCTCGACGCAAGATATATTTATCAAATAAGTAAAGAAACATTGCTTGACGTCCGAGCAGATGCATCCACTGTTGGCAACGGGATAGCTTTAATATCGACAGTCATAGCTTCTATTGACTTTGACACCACATCCCCTGTTATTCACGAAGTAACATTTGAGCCGGCGGTGGCCAAAGCAGGACAGACCGTCAAACTAAAATTCCGAGCCACTGATAATATGGGGACTATCTTAGGTCGTTCTCCAACGGGAAGCGTTTCCATACGAATCGATGAAACCTGCCGAACACTCATGGACGAAAGCTGGGATGGGGTTGAATCATGCTCAAATTTAAAGGCAGTCGGTAGCGACTGGTATGAATACGAGATTCAAACCAACGCGCGAATGAAGGACGGCAAATACCTTCTACACCCAATGACCATCTGGGATTCCGCCGGTAATCCACTTGAACTATTGCCAGATTATGAGCGAGGAGTATACAGATCAAACAACCCAGAAGATCAAACTTTGATCCCGCTTGCTTATCTACAAGTCACCAACTCAGACGCGGACACGGAAGCGCCAAAACTGACAAATGTCAGGTTTGAACCTGCATTCTTGACTGCTGGCGAGGAATCCAAACTCGTTTTCGAGGCAACAGACAATGACCCGAACTTCGCTCCAAATAAATTTTGCGAAAAAGCGAGACACCGAGACTGGTTTAAATTTTCACGAACTGATATTCCATCAACGCCAGACATCGACCCCGTTGAATACGCGGTATCAGCCTGCTCGGAACCTGTTAAACGAGAGGATGGCGATTGGGAGGTCAGGTTAACGTCAGAAAAAGGCCTACCGCCGGGCGAATATGTTATGGAATTTGGCGTTAACGATTCGGTCAAAAACCTTAGCAATACCGTCAGCGTAAGTTTATTCATCACAAACTCCGGGAAAATTGATCTTGAGGGCCCAAAAGTACTCTCCATAAAAACTGATCGTGCAATCTACAAACGTGGAGAAACTGGAAAAATATTAATACAGGTGAAAGATGACATCTCTGGCATTAAAGACCAAGCTAACGACGCTGTTACAAAATTCTGTAGAAAAGGCTTCGTACCTCGTAAACGCCCCTCGAGTGACGTAAACGCAACGACAAGAATCCTTGTGTGCGATAACTCGTTAAAGCACGTAGAGGGTGATTGGTACTCGACGGAATTTAAGCTGGCCGAAAATGTGCCTACAGGAACTTACATTCTTCCCGAAATTCAAATTTCGGACCGCGTTGGAAATTCAACTATTCTCACGACTTCAGGTCAAACCGCTGACGATCCTCTCTACCAAATCAAGCACTCAGAGCGGACGACCCAACTGAGTATTTTGAGCCTCGAGATCCAAGATTAACGATCATGATGGCGAACCAGATTAGTCAAAGGCTACATCTGGTTCGCCGCAATATTTCAAGATCTCCATCCGCGTAGCGTCTTTAAGTTTCAATGCCAAATGCCACTCGTCAAGTTGACTGTTGGCCACATTTTGATTGGGTAACATAGTCTCAAGAAACGTTAAAATGACTCGTCCGGGTCTTATGATGGAACTATCCGGGTGAAGAACAGAGCGCGCACCGCTTATGGATATGGGCACGACGGGAAGGGAAAGCCCGACGGCAGCCAGGAATGGGCCTACATGAAAAGGCATCACCCCGGGCTTCCTCGTAAATGTTCCCTCTGGAAAAGACGCTAGGCTCTTACCTAGTCGCGCCGCATTTATCGCGACTTGTGCATCTCGAATCGCTCCACTTACATCATATCGCTCCACATAGATGACCCCAAGCCGATCCAAGGTAAAATTGAATAAAAAACTTTTTTTCAACTCAGATTTCGCAATAAACGACAAGGGTCGTTCGAAAGCTACCAACAGATATAAAACATCACTATAACTCGCATGGTTAGCCACATAAATCGCTTGAAATTGTGGCATACGCCCATAAACAATCAATTGCACTCTTGATAAAAACAAAATCAATCGCGCTGTGATTCTTGCCGCGCTCCAGCGCCATTCGAGTCGCGGTAAGAGTACCGTCAAAGGCCAAACAAAAAGTGTTACGATCGCAATAAGCGCCCAAGTCACCACAGAGCGCCCAATCACTGCATAACTCAAGACAATATCCCATAGTATTTTCAATGCACCTGAGAATACAAAAGTTGCCATATCCCAACGCCAGTGATGTTCTGATGACGAAAGCTGCCCTGTCTCGAATAACTTTTTACAAGCCGATCGCCTTATTTTTCCACTACTGGTCTTTAAAACTGTGTGAGGCTCAACCAGTTTAATGACGTCAGGCGGCGACCCGGAACGATCCGCCAAAATTTCATTAATCTCAGATTCGATTTGATGGCGAACTGAAATGTCGGTTTCCCTCGTCTCTGCAATAACTGCTAGACGCTCCGTAGCGAGATTCCCATCAACAAAACCAAAGACAGCCACACAACCTTTCCGCACTCCTGGCACAAGACCAACCGCGGCTTCAAGCTCCTCAGGGTGAACGTTACGGCCTGCATGTTTAATGACATCTTTAATTCTGCCTGTTATATATAGCTCGCCAGAAGCTATGTATCCCAGGTCGCCCGTCTCCAGCCAACTGCCATGAAATAGCTTTTTGTTCTCCGCGGCTTTGTTCAGGTACCCTGAGGTTGACGATGGTCCTCGAAACTGAATTCTACCCTCCACTCGCTCGGCTACTTCGTGATCCAAATCGTCCACGATCCTGATTTCATGCCCGGGAAGAGGTCTGCCACAGCTTACGAATCGCAAAGGAATACCATCAGAGCCACTCCAGGGCTTTGCCAGCCGCGATGACTCCAGACTTTTACGGTCGATATTATCAATGTTCATGGTGTCACTTAGACGAGGAAAAGATAGGCCAACTGTTGATTCCGCCAGGCCATAAACAGGTTTCATTGCTGAACGAGAAAAACCACTTGCTGAGAAAAAATCCAAGAATCTCTCGACCGTGCATGGATCAACCGCTTCAGCCCCGTTGCAAGCAGCCTTGACCGTCCGCAGATTAATCCTCTTAGCATCGTCGCTACCGATATGTTTTAAGCAAAGTTCATAGGCAAAATTTGGTGCTGCCGTTAATGTAGCCTGAAACCTATCGATAGTCGTAAGCCAGTAAATTGGACTACTTAAGAAGCTAAACGGTGACATAACGATGAATTTACAACCATAAACCAGACTACCCAACCATGCACCAATCAGCCCCATGTCGTGATACAGTGGCAACCAACTTACAAAGATATCATTAGGGCTAACGTCCAACACAGAGCCCATGGCTTTAATATTTGATAGAATGTTTGCGTGGGTTAGAACCACTCCCTTCGGATTTCCAGTGCTACCGGACGTATATTGTACAAAAGCGGTATCGGTGGGCTTCGCGGTTGGCTGACGGTAGTCGTCAGAATCACCCGCAATGACTCGATCAACATCAACAAGATTTATGAAACTACCGCCGATCCTCAGTAGACGCCCAACACCAGCCATTAGGGATCGATTCGTAATTAAGACACATGTTTTTGCATTTCGTAGAATTTCAACATGCCGCTGCAAGTGATCCACGATCTGCGAAGCCCTAGTCGGAGGATATAACGCGACCGGAATCGCACCAGCAAGAATCACACCCATAAAACAGTAAAAATACTCTTCACACGTTGGAAGCATAATAGCTACCGTATCGCCTGGATTAATTTTCATTTTATATAGTGCTGATGCAACACGCTTTGCACCTTCGAAGAGATCGGCATACGTTATATTCTTTTCTTCACCCCTAGATTTTAAAACAGTGACATGATCTCGATTCGGATTGTTTTTGACATAGTAATTTAGTACATCATTCAAAGTTTGGGCTGTATATGGGATCATGACCACGTTGGTTTTGACTGCGCGCTCTTGACTAGCAATCTTCACGCTCCGTTGATTCTCAATATGAACAACGGGTGCCTTTTCAATTGCTGAAACTAAATCGCCAACTGTCAAGATATCTAGAAAAAGACCTTCACCTACGAGAACACCGAAAATACGCTCAATCCTTGACGCTAATTCTACTCGCGTCAGACTGTCGAGACCCAAATCTTTGTCTAATCTCGTATCTGCCGATATCACCCGGATTTTTGATGCAGGCCAGTGAAGCTCGTCACCCAGATCTTTTATCAGCTGGGTGAGATTAGCCAAGGTAACCTGACTCGATACGATTTTTAGTGCCATGTATTTTTCGCCAAACCGCTCAAAAAGCGCGCAAATGTGAACAGTCACCCGGTAAAGCTCATCTAATGGATTACCGTCGCGCCACCTTTGAGGTTAAGCAAATATGGTTCCAGCTATTTAGGTCATAGCCGTATCGAGAATCATCATGATCAAGAATCCAAACATAAGGCCCATCGTCGACGGTGTTTGGTGACCGTTTCGATGAGTTTCTGGTATGACCTCGTGGGATACAACAAAGATCATTGCACCTGCCGCAAACCCTAGCCCGATGGGATAAGCAAACTGCGTACCAGACGCTAACGTCACTCCAACCAACGCCCCCAATGGTTCTAATAACCCAGTCAGCGACGCAACAAAAAATGCCATGATAGGGCGTACATTTGAAGCTCTCATGGTTAGAGCCACGGCTAGGCCTTCTGGAATATCTTGAATTGCGATAGCCGTGCTTATTGGTAGCCCCACACTCCAATCAGCCCTGGAGAAGCTTACTCCCATAGCCATACCCTCAGGTAGATTATGCAGCGCAATTGCAAAAACAAAAAGCCAGGTTCTTCTTAAGGCCTTTCCCCCAACTCCAAAGCCTCCAGCATGTTGATGCTCGTGGGGTGTAAACTGTTCCAAACCAAGCATGAGAAAACTACCGAGGATTAACCCACAAGCCACAAGCCCAACGCCAGTCGAGCGACTACCCGTCATTGCCTGGCCAACCTCGATCCCTGGAATAATCAGGGAAAACGCCGACGCGGCAAGCATCATACCCGCAGCAAAGCCAAGCATCGTATCTTCGATTTTCTGGGGCACTCCCTTCAAAACTAGCGCGGGGATTGCTCCGAGTGTAGTCGCTAAAAAACCACCGAAACCAGCAGCAATTGCTAGCTTAATTGTCTCAATCGGGTGTCCCAAACTGATGCTTATTATAGATTGCACCAGTAGTCCAAATGTCGCAGACAATGGAATTATCAAACTCAACGCCGAAATCGGATGTGCCAGACCATGGCGCCACGCCGATTTTAGCCAAATTTTTGTTTCGGCAATCGTCAAACTGAGCCTTTTTTATCAAGGAAAAAATTCAATTGCGGTGTTATCAGCACAATTTTAACCCGAACGACAAAAAAAAACCATTTTCTGTCATACCTGCCATGCCGTATGATTGCAGCGCCTATGGTGTGACTGAACTAAAGGAAACTCGAATGATCATCAAACAGACATTGTTATTCCTCCTCATGATAGCCACGGAGAGTTGTGTGACTAACAAAATAGAAGAACCAAAATTCAAAATCATATTGTCGGAATCAGAATTTGAACTTCGCGAGTACGAACCACGAATCATCGCCGAGACAAGGGTCAACGGAGAATTCAGTGATGCCCCTAACCGCGGCTTTCGCATTCTTGCTGATTATATTTTTGGAAACAATACAAAAAAAGCAGACGTCGCCATGACAGCACCAGTATCTCAAGAGAGAAGAAGTGAATCAATTGCGATGACGGCCCCTGTATCTCAAGAGAAGGCGTCTAATAATGAGTGGGTCATCACATTTACGATGCCAAGCAAGTACACAATGGATAATTTGCCAAAACCCAATGACTATAGGGTCGTCATTCGTCAACTTCCTCCGGGAAAATTTGCGGCCGTAAAATTCAGTGGCATGAATAGCCAGAACACCGTCACGGAAAAGACAGCCTCGCTACGGTCGTGGTTGACTTCAAAAAATTACAAAACTAAAGGTAGCGAACCTCTTTATGCGCGCTACAACCCGCCGTGGACACCGTGGTTCTGGCGACGTAATGAAATTCTTATCGAACTTGAATGAGAGTGACTCTTAACGTCGGCACTCTGTTCTCATGCTGTAGCCGTGCATCTGACTCCCAACAGACAGAACGCCACCGGCAAGGTCAGACGTCGTCCACGTTTGCCTACTAAATTGACTACTATCTACGGTAAATCTACCTTCTGAGACTTGCTGCTCGTTTTTTCGCCATATGAAACGAAAAGCGCAAAAAGAACAAAAAAACCAGGGGCAGCCTGATCATTACAAACCTCGCTATGGTATAATCCCAAAATCGCAGCAAAAATAATGACTAAAATAACAATTTTTTGTGCACTATATGGTTTATGGTTTAAGTCTTTGATTAAGGGCGTCAGATGACCAATCAGGATTTCTCTCAAAAACTTGGCGTTTGGATTTTTCTCGCGTTTACTGCTTTTTTAAGCCTCATCTTGATCATCATGGCTCGGCCATTTTTGGTCGCTGTGATTGTCGGCGGCATGATGGCACTGATTTTAAATCCGTGGTTTCGCTACCTGAACGCCAAGATGAATAAATATGCCGCAGCGACTTTTGCTACGGTCTCGCTCGCTTTATTATTTATCATACCGCTACTACTGCTGGCTGTGGTTGCCCTCAGAGATGCCAGCGCACTAACAAGCATGCTCGCAAGCGAAGAAACGACATCCACATTTAAAGATTGGCTAACGCATTGGCGTCTGACATTCGAACAAACAATCGATACATATGCGCCTTGGATCACAGGCCTTCGCTTTCACGACCAGGCCACAGGACTTGCTAGCACACTCCTAGACTGGTCAAGTAAGCTGGTACTTCAGCTAGCCAGCGAGACGCCGGCTTTAATGCTACAACTAACAATGGGAGTATTAAGCTGCTATTTCTGGCTTGTTGATGGCAGGCGGTTCTTGGTCTGGCTTCGTTTAATTATTCCAGTCACGGATCACGTTCGAGATGAAGTCACCGCGGCGTTTCGAGACGCAACACGTTCAACCGTGGTCGCTAGTCTGGCAGCTGCTTTAGCGCAGGCTTTCATTGTCATCATCTCATTCCTTGCAATCGGAATACCGTCCGCCGCATTAGCAGCGGGAACAACATTTGCTTTTGCCTGGATACCAGTCCTCGGGTCCTTCCCTGTGTTTGCGGTTGCTGCGTTTTGGGCGATAGCCCACGGCTCTTGGGTGAAGCTTACATTCATTATAGTTGCGGGTTTAATCACGGGGGTTGTGGACAACTTGGTTCGACCACTCGTGCTGAAGGGCGGAAGCGACATGCACCCGCTTGTCAGTCTGGTCGCCATCTTGGGCGGTCTCGAGTTCTTTGGCCTACTGGGCGTTCTTTTGGGCCCAGTTATTGTTGCAATGTTTACAGCGTGCGCCCGCGTCTGGCCTCATTTAGCTGAAGAGGCAGGTTGGTTTAAGAGCCACTCGTAGCGGCTAGCTCTCACCATTTTTGCGGCACTTTTTGAATCTCTGAAGCCTTAAATCCTCGCTCGACCATGCGATCAATAAGCGACTGCAGTTTTGCGTCTTCCATCTTCCAGTCCCTTGCCATGATCCAAAGGTAACCTCGATTCGGAGTCGCTATGACGACCCAACTATAATCCGGTGCGATTTCAACCGTGTAATACGGAAACTTGAGTGGCCAAAAAGGACTGACCTTCCATTCCGCATTATTTGTCCCAGGTACGGGATAGCCCGTCATTGTGTATTTTCTTAGCTCGCCATCAAAAGAGTTTTTCCGGAATGTAAACTGGATGTCAATGTGGCCCTCGGGGCTAAGGCCGTAGTGTTCAATAGCATTATGAGCCCCTATTTCCAGGAACGTCGGAATATTTGCCAGCACGTACCAATCCCCCATGAATCGATTCAAATCGAGGGATGACACTTTCTCTAGAGGAGGCAGCCCCCCCTTAGTTGTACAAGACGATAAAATAGACATTAAAATTGACACGAACAAGATCCTCATGTGTTCAACCCCCAAGGCCAAATGTTACATTAAGCGTTGGATCATTTCTAGGCCACATAATAAAATTCAGATGCTGATCAAATAAGGAGAAATACATGTTTTTGAGAAGAATCATTAACGCAACTGCGTTTTTACTCCTAACGATTCCACAAACAATGGCTTTGGGTCAGTCCGTACCCGCTAATTACGAATCAGAACTACCATTCAAAAAAATTATATTTCGCGTATTGGACATCAAGACCAATAGCGAATTAGCAAGCGGAGTCGAAACAATTGCCTACAAAAACGGTAGCATCACAAAAAACACAGAATACTACACATCCGATAAGAATCGCTCGATCATACAGACCGAATTAGCGACAACAACCCTGGCGAACCTAACTATCAATGAATATCGGTTTAAGAACAATCAGACTGGAGAGCAGGTTGAGCTTGCCATGACAACCCCGCCTGTAGCTTTGGTTAACTACACTCCAAAAAAGGACGACAAAACGCAAAAGTCTGAATTTCGTTGGACTGATAGAACCATTATCGGGAAAACACTTCATCATTATATCGTTCGAAACTGGCCAAGTCTCATCGCAGGCAAAAGCCCTGACTTTGACTTATATGTTCCCATGAAACGAGATCTGTTTAAGTTTAGAGTTCGTAAGGACCGAGATATCCAACTCAAAGACCAGACAGCTCATGTGGTCAGTCTGGAACCTGCGAATTGGGCGATTCGCGCGTTGGTCCCACGTATGGATTTCTTCTACGCCGTAAAAAACGGCGTTCCAGTACTCGTTAGATACGAAGGCGCAACCACGGTTGCAATTAACGGCGACGATAAGCGAGAGGTCGCAATCGAATTTTCATATGAGAGCTAGGCTCTATTGAGCAGTATAGCCACCAAAGACAACATACCGCACCAGCCAGCCAATGCAAGTCAGCACAACAGAGCCGATAAAAGCTGGAAAAAATCCGATTATACTAAAGCCCGGAGTCAGCGCGGCAGCGATTTTTAAAGAGACTGCGTTAACGATTAAGAGGAAAAAGCCAAACGTAAAGACTGTGAGCGGCAAGGTCAGCACAACCAGCACAGGCCAAATAAACGTATTCACTAGACCAATGACCACCGACGCCACCAAAGCCGCACCAAACCCTTCAACGCGAAATCCAGGAACAAAATGCGCTGTCAGGACCAACGCCACACTTGCCAGCAGCCAGTGTACTAGAAACGGTGTCATCGTATTCTCCTACATTTTATTTTGACAAAAGCTAAACCTACAGCCAGAGCGCGCCACCATAATACACCAAAACATCTATAAGTAATCGCGTTTTTCATAAAACACACAAAACAAGACTCCTCGGCCTGTTAAAAGTCAATCTAAACTTTTGCACTCGGGACTCCGAACCCCCCTCTGTCACTTTTTATTAGAGGTTGGCCATTAATGGTTTTCATTGGCGACAAATCGATGCAACAGAGTCTTCAGAGGTCACTAGAAAAGGCGACCCGAGAGAATGCTGACGCCATGGAAAAATTGGCCAGTGGGAGTGTTTTCACAAAATTTGACAATCGTCCATCGGATAGAAAACTAGCCGAGGGACTATCGTTCAAAATTAGGGGCTTGGCGGCTGCAAAACGTAACATTAATGATGCCGTATCGCTTCTTCAGACGGCTGATTCTGGAATACAGCAAATCAACGATATGGTTTTGCGTATGAAAGAAATAAACATCGCCGCAACCAATACAACGATTAGTGACCAGGAACGAAAATTTTTGTTCGTCGAGTACCAGGCATTACACAATGAAATCCAGCGCGTGGCCGAGACGACGACATTCAATGGCGTGCCCATTTTAAATGGTGACTCTCCAGACGCCCCCCAAGAAATGATTTTCAGAGTCGGCGATCCTACGACCACTGATGAGATGGCTGAACCAGAAGATGATCTCAATACGATAATATTTTCTGGCATGAAAGACGTCGTAGCAACACCCTCTGGTTTGGGATTATCTAGCGCCCAAGACTTCATAGAGGGGCTAGACCCGACTGACGGCATCAGCATTGAAGACGCCCAAGACCTTCTTCTACCTCTTGAAGATCAGCATGCAACAGTCTACGATGAGGCCGTTGATAAACTGGCCAGTATGCGAGCCATTTATGGCGGTATGCAAAATAGAATGCAGCGTGCCCTAGAATTCAGTGACGTTCTTTCTGAAAACCTGTCAGCCGCGCGCAGCAACATCGCAGATACCGACTATGCATCCGAAGTATCGCGGATGACAGCCAGCCGCATCTTAATGCAAGCCGGCACGGCAGTGCTTGCTCAATCTGGATTCGCCAGCTCCTTGTCACTCCAGCTGCTAAGCGGGCTTTCAAGCTAGTGTTAAGATCTATTCTTCTTACGCTCAATCCTTGCCGATGCAATGGCTCGGTACCAATCACCCGCGTCTTCCTTGGCATCAAATCTACCCGTCGTTGCGAAATCTCGCGCCAAATCTAAGTCAAATTCCCATCCAAGCATCCGTCTAGTTGGGCCTGATGACCCTAAATCTGTAAGTTGCAACAGACACCTCTCCCCCACGTCCCGCAGCTCCTTGGAAAGATCATCTCGCTCCAAAGCTCTATAAAGACACCAACGTAAGTGCGCAATTGGCACGCCGTGTAGGTTATGAAAGGATCTGACTAACTGTGGCAAAGCCTTGGGCGATATAATCCCTCTTTTTATGAAGGACCATGCCACCTGGGACCAATGTTCAAACTCAAACCAAGTCCCTGCAAATCTAGAATTTATCTTCCCCGTGTAGCCTGGTACTGATCTTATATAAATGCCATCTACTTTCAGATCGTCTGGAACTATCAACTCCTGACCGATCACTTGAGCGATCACCGGACCCTCGACCATCGCTCCCGACAACCATCCACGAAGTCCATCCAGGTCAATACGCTTCTCAATAAATAAACGAACCCCAACGTAAATGAACGCATCGTATTCCGCATTGTCCCCAATCATAATGATTCTACTACCGGGTGTCATTCGCGTAGCGATATCGAGAATCGCTTTGGTTTTGTAAGCGATGTGGTGACGAAGCAGATCAAGCCGCCCCATCCTGAGGTTGTAACCTTGATTTTTGAAGGTATCCGTCGACCACTCCAGGCGATCTAACGTTAACTTTCCATCCAAAGCCAATCGCAATTGTGGCGGCGATGAACTCACAAAATGAAGGGCCGATTGCGGCGAGTTTGCCATCCTTGGGTCTCCGCCCCATCTAGCCAATTCAAGAACCTCACTGGCACCTGGAACGGTTATTTTGTCATGGGGACTCTCAAATGGTATTTTTGCCATCTTCATCCATGATTCAAACTCCGTCTCCAGATACGTTTTATCTAAATCACAAAAAAGGTGAATTGAGCGATCAAACCTGTTAAGGGGCTCCAGGGAACGCGAACTTACTAATGCTCTTAATTTATAATCACGCGTGCTTACTTTTAGCAGTCTTCGAAGAAAGCTCACAGCTGTTCTAATCCTTTTTTGCTGGTCTAATTCGAGTCTATCATTTTCAAGAATCTTTTGCGTTTTGAGAAGGTGAAAAACAACACTAAATTCTCAATGTTTTGCTCACGTTGGATCGCCACCTTGATGGGTCTAAACTCAAACGCTCTGGAGTTTAAGACAGGCAAGCCGATACCTCCAAGAGGAGAGATTCGTCTAAGGAACCAATTTTTTGCGATCAAACGGATTATTTGTGAAATCGAAGACACCACCAAAATCGTCTATGTCAAAGCTCGTCAGAACGAAGCTTTCTGAACGTTCTATTGCAAGGGATCTTGCCATAAACCTCGTTGCCGCACTCTCTGGGTCACTACTACTTATTGGAATTATTTCATTCGTCTATCAAATAAGATCTGAAGATCTTGAGCTACGTAAGCAAACGAGCAATAACTCGGCAAGTTTGGCTGATTTTCTCTCTTTTCCGATGTGGACCTACAATGAGGTTGAAATAAAATCCTTGGTACATCGTTTTGCCTCAGTGGAAGGCATTACTGCCGTCACGGTGATCGATGACTCCGGACAAACCGTTCTGAATTTTAAAAAAAATGACAATAGTCGCGACATTAGCGCAACGCGAGATATTATTTATAAGGGCAGAAAGATCGGTAAGGTTCGAGTATTCGGGAGCACATCACCTCTATATTTTAGAGGCTTAAAAAATCTTGCCTGGACAATTGCCATCACTCTTTTAGCCATTCTTATTGTCGTCATGATGGTTTTGCCGCTGCTCAATAAGTATCTGGATGAGCCACTACAACGCCTTGCATCTGGGATCCAGAAAATCGCTTCCGGACAGTATAAGGAAACACTTCCCTCAGTTCCTCAGATGGAGCTAGCCAAGATCACTGAAGAAGTGAACTATATGGCTGAAAAAATTGCACTGCGCGAGCACCAGATCAAAGAATCCATGCGCGCATCCACGGTATTAAAAACTGAGATCGGCATGGCTGAGACCGTCCAACGTTCCATGACAGCCACCCAAGGTTTCAACACCGCTCGGCGAGTCGCTCAATATTACAAACCCATGACAAACCTATCGGGCGACTGGATGACTGTCTTCGAATGCGACCAAGGAAAAACCATCTACGCGATGGTCGGTGATGTGACGGGGCACGGCATCCCTCAGGGACTCGTGACCATGGCTGCTTTTGGAGCTTTACAGACCCTCAGGCCCCTCGTGCAACAAAATAGCAAAAGCTTCACACCTGCCGCTATTTTAAATATCCTCCGAAGTACCCTTGTTACTATTTTGCATGAATGTCAGTTGGCTATGACCGTCTCGATTGTCAAGATCGATGTACACAGTCGAAAACTAACGATGTCCAGCGCCGGCCACCCTCTGCCGCTTCTTGTCAGAAATAAAAACGGTGTCATGCATGTGTCTCCACTTACCGCAAAGGCCCAGTCTCCGTTGGGATTTGAAATGCTCACCAAGTCGGTTGTCATCCCGCCCTTTGTGGACACGGTGCACGATCTGGATGGAGAAGATACGATCTGTATTTTTAGTGATGGCCTAACCGAAGCACGGGACCAGAAGCAGGTCGCCTTCCAAAAGGACTTCCTTAAAACTTTGCGTCGGCTTGACCGAAGGTATCCCCCTTCAGTCATGATGGACCATATACTGCAAGCTCTTCAGAAACACATCAAAGGATCATCTGTGACTGATGACATCTGCTTGTTAGTCATCGACACGAAAAAGGATAGCTCCTATGACGCCGTGGCGTAATCTAAGCTTATATTTTTACTGCTCGGCAATTCAAGTTATAGGCGCTCTTACCTCGGCGACCTCCGCTGCCAAACCTCTTTCGGTGTACACCCCCGACTGGCCGCCATTTTATATTCAAGAAGCCGACCAGGGACACTCACTAGGCATGGCCTGGGATGTCCTTGCCACTTGTTCTCGAAGAATCGATAAGAATCCAGTGTTTGATAATTACCCAATCCGACGAATGATTAAAAAAATGGAAGATGGTGAACTCGATCTAAATATTATGAGCTTCAAAGAAGACCGGCTTCGCATCATGGCCTACGGCAAGGAAATCATCTTTGAGAATGACTACATAATCATCACTGGGAGCCATGTTACAAAACCGATTCGACGACTTTCTGATCTTAATGATCTCTCCGTGGCACAACTCGTAGGACTGCGCCCCTCTGATGAATTTAAGCGATGGTTTGAAGATCGTCTAAAGAACAAGTCCGGCAAAGAGACCTTCCTATTAAATTCCGAGGAACAAATTCTCAAGATGCTTGCAAATGGACGAGTCGATGCGACGGTCGCGTCTCGTGCAGAGGTTAAATGGAGAAGCAAGCGACTCGGATTGACGAGCCGAATTCGTGAAACGAATCTATTAATTCGAAAGCAGCCGTATTTTTTTGTGATGGCAAAGCAGAGCCCCATCTACAAGGCTCGGCCGAGCTCGCTTAGCACACTCGACGCTTGTGTCAGGGACCTTAAACGAACCGGCAGCTGGGCAAAAATGAAGTCTCGCTACCAACTGTAAAAATTTTTAACAACCCGTATTTATTGATTAATTTATTTTTTGTGTTCGTTCTTTGAAAAACCGCAGATTGTCGGGTAGACTTGCCTGTAAGACAGACAATATCAAATATAATTTTTACAGTCCAAATCGCAATTGGCGAGGAGTTTAAGTCTCATGGAAGGGATAAAAACGAGAACCTGTGGCTACTGTCATTCGGAACGAGTCTGGAACTGGAATGGCCAGAAAATGAAAGATGGCTCAAAAGTCTATACAGATGAGCGCGGTCACAGATGGGCGGGACGACGCTGCCCGGTTTGTGAGAAAAGTCGGGTTGCAGCAGCCGTGCGTCATGACAGCTTCGATCGTGAAATGATTTTCCAACAACTTGTGGACAAGGGCTTTAAGATTAAATCCAAAACTCACCCCGTCACAGTAGAGAAAGATGGCCAAGTTTACCAGGTTGGCATCCGACGAGCGCGGACCGTTGATGGTTCCATACTCATTGAGTCGCCTGCGGATGTTCGTGATGATATCGTCGCTTTGGTATTTGAATCCGTGCGGCTATGTACGCCTGAACAAATAAAAGGTGTAAATGTTTTTGTTCCCCCTGTAGAGACCACTCGGGGCATCACGGGACCCACACTGACAGCTCCGATAGACTCAAGACCAAGCGTTGACGCTTTCTAAAAAAATCCCCACTTATGTGGGGATTTTTTTTAAACAATGCTGTCCTTCCCGCCCAAAGATGTCTCTGGCCAGTCGAGCATGAAGTGAATTCCTCTCGACTCCTTCCTTGACATGGCGCAGTGAATGGTCAGCCAAGCCACGGCTGCGAGGTTTCTAACCTCCAACACCTCATTGGATACCCGATTTTTCCACCAGTAATCATCAATTTCCTGTCGAATAACCTCAATTCTTGACAACGCCCTCTTGAGGCGCTGTTCGCTCCTTACAATGCCGACATAATTCCACATGACTCGCCGGATCTCGTCCCAAGCGTGACTTAGGACGACCTGCTCGTCAGGCCCAGGTGGATCAGCATTGACCCAGTCCACAGATATATCTGGCAAGCCGGCGTCTGCTATTTGACTGATTGCATCAGTTGCAGCGCGGTCGGCAAAAACGAGCGCTTCAAGCAAACTATTAGATGCGAGACGGTTGGCTCCATGGAGCCCAGTACAGGCCACTTCTCCTACTGCATAGAGCTGTGAAATATTTGTTCGACCGTGATCATCCGTAACAATGCCACCACAACTGTAGTGGGCAGCCGGAACAACTGGGATCATTTCACTTGTGATATCAATCCCGTATCGCAAACAGGTATCGTAAATATTCGGGAATAGAGTCTTGATTTTCTCCGAACCCACGTGGCGAACGTCCAACCAAACATGAGCATCCCCTGTCCTTTTAAGCTCAGTATCAATAGCTCGAGCAACAACATCCCTCGGCGCTAAAGACTTAAGAGGATGATAATGATCCATGAACGCTTCGCCACGAAGATTTTTGAGTACACCCCCCTCACCCCGCACCGCCTCCGAAATCAAAAAATTCTTCGCTTTGTGGTGGTAAAGACACGTAGGATGAAATTGCATAAATTCAAGATTAGCCACCCTACAACCCGCTCGCCATCCTATGGCTAGGCCGTCACCAGTCGCACTATCCGGATTTGATGTGTAAAGGTACAGTTTCCCGTGACCACCGGTACATAAAAACGTCTGCGGACTAACGACGCGAACAACTTTCTTCGTCTCTCGACAGAAGAACCACGCACCCACACAAGCATTTTTTGCAAAATCTGGTGCGATTTTGTCGGTCGTAAGCAGATCAATTGCCGTGTGATTTTCTAATATGCGAATATTCTTGTGAGCTTTGACCCGAGATATCAACGCTTCAGCGACGACGCGGCCCGTGAGATCTTTTGAACGAATAACCCTGCGGTGGCTGTGTCCACCCTCCCTCGCCAAGGAGTAAGCCCCCGATCCATCCTTGTCGAATTCCGCCCCAAACGCGACCAATTCTTTGATGAGTCGAGGTCCTTCGCTAACGACCATCCTCACGACCCTCTCATGACAAAGTCCTGCACCCGCCGTCATGGTGTCGCGAACGTGATTTTCGATGCTGTCACTGGGATCCAAAACGGAGGCAATACCACCCTGTGCATACCATGTATTGCTTTCCTCCAAGCGATTCTTAACAACAACCGTGACCTGCCCGCGATCAGCTAACTTTAGGGCCAACGACAGGCCAGAGATGCCGCCACCAATGACAAGAAAATCAGTCTTAGCGTGGTTATAGTTCATTTGCGTCCTTTTTATGCATAGGCTCAGTATATTCGGCTGCAAAGACCGATGGCCCACTTGCACTGATGCTTTATTTAGGCTACTTTTTCAATGCCAAACTAGCCCAATCGGTGGGCAACCGCGCAAGAAACAGCATAAAAGCAACCACACCCTCTTTCAGGACATTACAGATGCCCCCGGTACTCTCCAAGGTTCCCTGGCTTGCGCACCTTCCCAACCAGCTCACGCTTGCTCGCATTCTAGCAATTCCGTTTCTTTTATTTATCTACCCCCTAGGCTTTTACGCCACCAATATTATTTGTGCACTTGTATTTGCAATAGCCGGAATCACGGACATTTTAGATGGATACTTTGCTAGACGTTACAATCAGGAAAGTCGGGTGGGCGCATTGTTGGATCCGATTGCAGATAAAATGCTGTCGGGGGCCTGCTTGATTCTGCTAGCTGACGCAAACGCCCTGCCTGCTTGGATCTGCGGTCTGATGTTATGTCGTGATATCGCCGTTTCTGGGATGCGTATGATTGCTCTGGAGGATGGCTTCACGATTCCCGTGAGCTCCCTTGGAAAAATAAAAACAATCCTTCAAGATGTTGCCATATTCTGTCTAATGCTGGGCCAGGATATTTTTGACATCCCGTTTAGACTTACTGGAATGGTAGCCATTTGGCTGGGCTTAGCCGTCAGTCTTTACTCCGGTTACCTTTATTTTGAGGACTTTCTTGAAACTTCGGCAATTTCCGGCTCAAAACCCAAATAGAACAACTTATTATCCTCGCACCTCCCCAGGCGCGCGGCCTCGACTGGACCGCCAATACTCATCATTTTGTAACCAGTTCCGATAATCACAGGGAATAATCCATGTGACGTTCGGGAGTTCTCATCTTGAGGGAAACGAAACGAAGTTTGTTTATCGTTGCGCCTGACGCCAACGCAGCAACTCTTAAAAAGTTGCGCGGTATCGGCGTTGCCACAGGCACAAGCATCGTAGCAGTGCAAAGCGTTTCTGATTTAGCGACGCCCCCGCCCCCCTTATCCACTCTGCTAATTCCGGACTATCTTCTCGAACAGGGTTACCCTACCAAGGAGTGGCACCGCGTCTTTGAGATCTCTCAAAGTCCCTACGTACGACATTCTAGGGATCGCAACATCATAGCCTCAAAAACTCCGCTAAGTGGCGGTCACGACTGGATTCAAATCGTAAGCCAGTTTGTTCGTCACTTCATGGAAGCGAATACAAGCTGCCGATGGTACTCGATTCAAAGCTCTAGGGCTTTCCAATCACAACAAATTGCATTTGAACTGGCCAACTGGATGACTCAGCATCAAATTAAGAAGACATCAAGACTGTCCGTTCTCCAAAAATCTTTGGATGCTCTTGATCAAATGGCTTCATCTGAGAATCTGAACCACCAGTTGCGAACTATGGACGTGATACTCGATACAAAACATTTTGAAATAAAACTTACAATGCCTTGCCCAAGCCCATTTGACTTGGAGCGCATAGTGAACGTATTTTCCAGCCTAGATGCTAGTCTTTTAATATTCACAAAAACTACCGATTCAATCGTCATTGAAATTCAGCTATCATTGAACATCTCTAACGAAAGTCCATTTGTCGTCTTCATCACAGATCAACAAAGTTACTCGGTTGGCGCTCTACCTGAGAAGGAAGCTTCATGACCAGCCGAAAACCTCCAAAAATTAGATTCCACGGTGTGCGCGGCTCTAGGCCGGTGCATCATTCTAGCTTTCTTGGGTATGGCGGAAACACCACATGCATTGAAATCGAACCACGAGATGACTTCACTCTAGTGATCGACGCAGGAACAGGCTTACAAAAAATTTCAAGAAGCCTTTTAGAATCCCCTCATAAAAAGAAGATACACATATTGTTGACCCATACACACTGGGATCACATTCTCCAATTGCCCCTTTTACCGCAGTTTAGTCAGCACGACTTTGAAATAACGATTCACGCTCCGAATGTCGGCGATACAAGTTTTGAAACCCTTTTCAGTAAAATGGTGGCGAGCGGGCGCCTACCGGTACTCTGGTCGCCGCCAAAATGTCGACTAACTTTCCATCAGGTTAAACCCGGAGAGAGTTTTTTGATCGAAAATAAGATAAAAGTATCAGCTCACCAGGTTAATCACCAGCACATCACCCTCGGTTACAAGTTCGGATTTCAGGAGAGCAGCATTGCCGTTATCACAGATACGGCCGTCATGCGGCCGGATAACATTCTCGGCCAGGGCATGCAGGAAGCATCGCGAAAAATCGGGACCGACACCTTTATTAGCGAGTACAACAGAGCCCTCATCGAATTTCTGCGCGGCGTGGACTCCCTGGTATTCGACACACACTTTAATGCACAAAATGTTCGTCCAGACTGGGGGCACGCAACCCCAGAATTAGCACTCGAATTCTGTATCAAGGCCGGTATTAAACGCTTGTTTCTTTTTCACCATGCCCCTGAAGATAACGACCACATGGTAGCAAAAAAACAAGAACATGCCAGGAACCTCGCACTCCCACACGCCATTGACGTACTCAATGCGAGAGAGGAGGACGAATGGCCGCTTCTATCAGCATAAAATTTTTGGGAGTCAGGGCCATCCACGCTAACCCTTCTCGCCACAATCAAACAACGGGCGGCAGTACGGGCTGCATACAAATTGATGACGGCACGACAAAACTATTTATTAACGCAGGATTTGGCTTAAACGCTGCTGGTTCCGAAATTATTGCCGACGCAAAGCAAGCGTCCAGGAACCCCGAGGTCAATCTTTTGTTTTCCGATTTTCTTTGGGAATCAACGCTGGGTCTACCATCGTTTCTACCCATGCACTTCAAGTCAAGCACCATTAATATTCTTACTGCTGGTCAACGAAACCATGCCATCGACGCTCTGAACGATGCCGCATCAAAGTTTTTCACACCTTTTGATGGCCTCGATAGTCTGCCCGCCAGGAAGAATGTGATTGAAGCTCACAGCCCGGCAACTCTCGGCGCATGGACCTTGCAAGGCATAATTATACCCAACGAACTGACGCCAGAAGGGGTTGCAATCTGGCGCTTAAGTCATCAAGAAGGTCAATCTATAGGAATTGTGATGCTCTGTGAGCCCACCCACGAATCCCTAGCTAAAGTCACTGATTTTCTTAGCGGTTGTGACACGCTCATCTGTTCTGCATCCAACACACATCCACCCTACCAATCACCTCAAAGTAGACTCGGATTTGATGAAGCGTTGACACTCGCAGCCGCGACAAATGCGCATTCGTTGATTCTCACACAATTTCATCCAACGATGACTGACGCTAAACTTCAGCAGCAACTTATTTCGGTGCAGCGAAAAATCGATAATCTAAAGGCTCGGGGCGTGGCCAAGACACTCTCCGTTCGACTAGCGCATGAGCTAGAGCCCATACTTGCATTAGCATCGTCGAAGCAAAAAATTGCTGTATAATTTCATAGCTTTAGTGCTGCTGTTGATTAGGATGCATGATGCCACGGTATCTTGCTTCCTAAATGACATAAACCCCCGTGACAATTAACGACGTCCAAGCTAACCTTGGCCAGGTCTTATCTAGGTCAAGGAGTTAAGTGATGAAATCATACGACATCACCAGTGTTTGCAATGCGCTGATGGACGTCCTTATCGAAATTTCGGAGATCGACCTCAAAACGCTCGGTTTGACCAAAGGGGTCATGCATCTCGTCGATAGCGATCGACAACGTGACGTACTCCATCATTTCAAAGAGAAACCAAAAGTCACTGAGCTTGGCGGAAGCGCCATGAATGCCATCCGTACCTTGGCGAGTTTGGGCCACAAGACAGTTTTTGCAGGCATGGTGAATGACGACGATTTCGGACGTCGTATCAAGGACCGGATGAGCAAGCTTGGAATAAGATCCATGTTAGGCGGTCACAGCCAAGAGAGCACTGGCACTTGCCTCATTCTCATCACTCCCGATGGCGAGCGAACAATGAATACAAACCTTGGCGCTAGCAGGCTTTATGATCTATCCCACATTCCACACGATGAGATCGCAAAATCCCACGTTTTTCACTTTTGTGGCTACCAATGGGACACGTCTGACCAAAAAGCGGCACTGACGAGTTCTTTGAAAACGGCCCGTGATAACGACACCGTCATTTCCTTTGATCTAGCAGATCCTTTTGTAGTGGAACGAAATAGAAAAGATTTTATCGAACTTATTGCCTCCGAAGCTGACATTGTCTTTGCAAATAAGGAGGAGGCTCGACTCCTATTTAACACTACGCCAGAAGACGCTGCCCGCAAAATCGCTGCAACAGGTTCTATCGCTGTCGTAAAACTCGGTTCTGAGGGTGCACTCGTGGTTAAAGGCGCACAAGAGTTTAGAATTTCACCGGTTCCGACTACGGTAGTGGATACGACAGCGGCGGGAGACATGTTCGCAGCAGGTTTCCTACATGGATTTCTTCGTGGTAAGGATATTGATGTTTGCGGAAAAGTCGCCGCCACATTGGCCAGCGATGTCATCAGCAGAGTTGGAGCTATTGTGAGTGACGATGCACTTGCTGCGGCGCGGAACATCACCAAGGACTAGGCGACGTCTGTGAATTGTTAAAATCCACTTGACCCTGCGAATCGACATAGAAGTCCGCACCCTTGACCACATCGAAATAAAAGCTCTCGGCTTGCTTTCGATCATTGAAGTCAATGTAGGCCTCGCGGAACTCTCTAAGCGCCGGGACAGTGTAATAAAGATTGACCCGGAACGTACCGCCCTGCCTAAATTCGAATGACACCTGATTCGCGGTATAGCCAAGGGCGCACTCAGCTACTAAGCTAAAGCCCAATGACAACAGGAGTACGAGACTTTTGGCTGAGTATTTTTTGAACAAATGACCCCTCGCAGTCTAACTGAATCTTGGTTTTAGGGATGGTATCGGCTAAATCTGGCATTTTGATTAGTATCGTTCGCCCAACACTAATCTCACAGTCACTCACAACTCAAAAACAATACTGGAAAATTATTCATTTTTTGCCATACTGACCCACCTAACCCTTCAGGGGTAAAAGGAATCGGTTACACATGAGCAATCAGATCCAACCTCCAGAATCCGAACCCACGACCACTAAAGGACCTGAAAAGGACGACTCCGGGCCCTTTAGCTTCGAAAATCTTAGGAGCCTTGGCATCCTTCTGGTCATGGTGGTTGCAATTCGTTGGAGCGTTGCGTCTCCCTACTATGTGCCAACGTCATCGATGGAGCCTACAATCAAAGTCGGAGATCGCCTTCTGGCTTGGAAATTGGCCTATGGTTTTAAAATCCCGTTTACTGATACCTCTCTACTGAATTGGGGAACCCCAAAACGCGGCGACATTATCGTATTCAAGTACCCTCGCGATCCGGACATCGACTACGTCAAGCGTGTCGTTGCTATTGCCGGCGACCAGATACAGCTTATGGACGACATCCTTTACATCAACGGCAAGCCGCAAGTCAGGACTGATCATAATTTCGACCGGTCAACCATCGAGGACATCGTCGATGATAAGGATTACAAGCTCCTATACCGTGAAAACCTTGAGGGGCTAGATCATTGGGTCATGCAGAACAAGCCAGAGTATCGTAAGCAGCTTCGCGCCTGGTGGCCAGACGTGGACGGCAAACCCTACACCGTTCCCGAGGGTAGTGTCTTTTGTATAGGTGATAATCGGGACAATTCGAGTGACTCGCGAATTTGGGGTGAAGTCCCATTAACTTATGTTAGAGGTCGTGCACTTTTTGTGGTTTGGAGCATTTGGACACCGCAGGGCGAGTTCTTTCCCAAGCTGAGATTTGACCGCTTTGGCAAATGGTTGGATACTTAAACTATACGGTTTTTTTTAAGAATTCGACTGGAGGCTCTTTAGGCGATGGGTCCTCGAAAAAAGCCGTCTAACGGCTCAAGCAGCGGTGTTAGCACCCCTCAAACAAAAGATGTTAAGGCTCGCAAGGATTTAAATCTAGATCCTGAAGAGCTCATCTTTGCTAAAGAGTACTGGACCGGATCAAGTCGTGACGGCGTGCTTGAGGACGGCGACGGATATCACTATTACAGAATGACGAAGTCGGGGAAGATACTTGAAGCTTACGAATTCTATGAGCTCGACGATGGCAGGGAGTGCGTTGCACCGCTGCCTGAAATGCTCAATGTTCATTGGATAAATGACTTGGGCTTCGACGATTTTGAGGCCCTAGATATGATAAAAGAAATCGAATTTTCACGAATTAAAGACATCGCAACTGGCTTTTAATTAAATTTCTAGGCGACGTCTTCACTTTCCATATCATCAAATAACTTAGCTGATTTTCGGGTTTCTAGAACGTGCTGATACCACCCTGTGGTCTGCTCTATTAGCCAAGCATAATTTCCGAACTGGCTAGGTGGAATCAGCTCCTCGCAGAAGTCGGATAGTTCGTCTAGACTCGCGTTTGGATTGTTTCGCACCCAATCTTTCACAGCGCGTTTGAATTTATTGGTGTCAAACATTAAGCTTGTCCTTTCAGGAACCTCATGACAACCTGTGTCCAACAGATGCAGCCACTTTGGCTTCTGGTATGTTGCTCGGCATATTTTGCCGCGTCTTAAGCTTTATTCACTGGACCTTAAAGGACCCTAAAGGATGTCAGTTCAATTACCCTTGGATCTTCTTGTCGATAAATCTCAAATTTGGCAATCTGCCAAATTCAATTCGAATAATCTTTTTGACTATCTAGGCAAAAACCTAGACACATGGATGCGTCTGTGTCTAGCTGATCTTGGCGTTAAGGATTCCCCTATCGTTAAAGGCAGCGTTCACCCGGGTGCTTTCGTCACCGGTCAAGTCTATATCGCTGAAGGGGCCACAGTTGAACCTACAGCATTTATCCAAGGCCCCTGTGTCGTCGGACCGGGCGCAGAGATTCGCCATGGGGCGTATATTAGGGGTAACGTCTGGGTCGGTGCCAATGCGGTTGTTGGGCATACCACGGAGGTAAAAGGCTCTGTATTTTTTGATGACGCAAAAGCGGGGCACTTTGCATACGTTGGAGATTCTATTCTTGGTTTGAGCGTAAACTTAGGCGCAGGAACGAAGCTTGCGAATTTGAAACTTCGCGGTAACGACGTCAAATTCAAACACCCTATCACTTCGGAACTCATGCCAACAGGACTACGAAAAATGGGCGCGATCATTGGTGATGGTTCGCAAACTGGCTGCAACTCAGTTCTATCGCCAGGAACAATCCTTATGCGAAATACGGCAGTTTTACCTTGTATTCATTTTCAGGGTACCCTAACCCACGGTTTTGCCCGGTAATTATACATTTGGCTGGCCATCCAACTTTATTACTTTACCTCGCTGAAATTTCCGGATAACCTTTTTCAAATTCAGATTTTGTAAATTTTCGGGCTCATTTCGGTTCTTGCAAGGATTCCCAGGGAGGGGCTCCTTCTGATGCACGCGGCACGGTTGATCATCGGATTGATCGGGCTAAAACCAAGATTAAGGAGGATTTATGGCAGTGCGTAATCAACGACCGCGTCATAGCTCATGGGCAGTAGCCCTTGGAGCGTTGACCCTTCTCGCAGCTCAGCCCTTGTTTGCGGCCGGGTACATCGTGAAGTTCAAACAAAATTCTGCGGGATTTAGTCAGGCGCTGTTCTCCAAGAGCATCAGCGGAGTGACAATTACCGATAATCATGAGCCGGGTGGCCTCATTCTTGTGGATCTCGGAAAATCCACGAAAAAAGAAACAGCTCGTAAACTCGCCGAGCTTATGAAAAATCCAGACGTTGAGTATGTAGTTGAGAACAAAAAAGTTCAGGCGTTCCAAATGCCAAACGATCCAGAGACCTCCAAACAGTGGTCCATCGCAAAAGTCCGGGCTGCCGAAGCTTGGGATCTTGGAGTGGGAAGCAAAGACGTAATCGTCGCCGTGACTGACACAGGTGTCGACTACTCCCACCCAGACATCAAAGACAATATGTGGGTCAATAAGCGCGAAGTCCCAGGAAACGGCGTAGACGATGACAACAACGGCTTCGTTGATGACATTTACGGTTACGACTTCAATGGTAACGATGCCGATCCGAAAGATGAAACAGGATCCCAAAATCCAGGCCACGGCACGCACTGTGCAGGTATTCTCGGTGCCGTTGGTGACAACTCTCGCGGTATCTCTGGCATGAGCCAGAAGGTTTCAATTATGGCCTCACGTTTCCTCGGCGCAGATGGCTCAGGTGACCTTATGGGCGCTGTTAAGTCAATCGACTACGCCACCGCAAATGGCGCGCACGTGATCAGTGCAAGCTGGGGCGCAGGTGTTAGCGCAAATGATGCTCAGCCCATCACTGAAGCAATCGGCAGAGCTAATGACAAAGGCGTGATTTTCGTAGCCGCTGCATCTAACGATGGCAAAAACAATGACGGCTATGAAGTCTACCCAGCTAACACACCGCTTCCAAACGTCATAACGGTTGCTGCCTCCGGAAACGGTGATACGAAACCGAGCTGGTCGAACTACGGCCAGGCGAAAGTGTCGTTGTCCGCCCCAGGCGAAAATATTTACAGCACTCTGCCATCAGACAAGTACGGCAATCTGAGTGGAACATCGATGGCAACGCCGCTAGTCTCTGGATTAGTCGCTCTCATGCTGTCGCATAATCCTAATTTGAAGCCGACCGATGTTAAAGCACTCCTGCAGGCCTCCGGTACCAAAGTGGGCATCGAAACTGCATGTAACTGCCGAGTAGACGCTGCAGCGGTGATTCAGCGAGTTCGTAGTGAGGACCTCACCGTAATTCCTCAAGCCGCGACTGTCGCACCCAATGCTACTCTACAGTTCTCTGCTTGGGGCGGTAAAGCTCCCTACAAGTTCGCTGGCTCCTCTGACGGCGTTGCGACCATTGACCAAACCGGTCTTTTGACAGCAAAAACCGAAGGTGAATTAAACGTCACTGTCACTGATGCTGACAATAAGACCAACCAGTCACTGCGTATTCGGGTCGTTGTACCAGGTAACGGCGGCGGAGGCGGCGGAGGCGGCGGAGGCGGCGGTGAAGAGTGTCCATTCGGTGATCCACAGCTTTGTGAGATGATCTGCGCCATCCAGCCAGATCTACCGTGGTGCGCTAAGTAAGCCAGGTTTCAGACATAAATATGAATGGGAGGATAAACCTATCCTCCTGTTTTTATTTGTTTTTCTCTGAATTAGAGCTTGTTTCTATAACCTTTTTATTGAAATAAATTCTATTTTAATATAGATGGTGATGCTCTCGTTTGGAGGATCGCTTGCGCGATAGTTCGCCTACAAAAGCCACTGGTTTGAACCCACCCGAGGCTAAGCCACAATATCTCAGTCTTAGTCGACCTGAGTGGGCAGAATTATTTGAGGCGATTGGGGAGCCTAAATTCCGAGGACAGCAGGTCGCTGACTGGGTCTTTAAATTTTTTGCGACATCACCAGACGAATTTACAAATCTCAATAGACCACTTCGAAGCAAACTAGCAGACCAACTCGACTGGGCATTACCAGAGGTCGTGAGTGCTTTAAACTCTGCGGACGGTTCGACGAAACTCTTACTGAAAACGTCAAATGGCCAACTCATTGAGTCCGTGGTGCTACGCTATGAAGGTCGCGTCAGTCTTTGTGTGTCTAGTCAAGTCGGCTGCAAAATGGCGTGTAGTTTTTGTCAAACTGGAAAGCTTGGGTTTTTTAGAAATCTCTCCACACATGAAATTCTTGCCCAATATTTGATCGCCGCCAAATTAGTAAGAGCCGAAGGTCGCCGTCTATCTCATGTTGTCTTCATGGGCATGGGAGAACCATTAGACAACTATGCAAACGTGATTAAAGCTGTCCAGCTTTTGACAGCGCCGGAAGGCTATGGCCTATCACATAAGCATGTCACCATATCCACATCCGGTATTGCACCAAAGATTCGAGATCTCGCGACAGATGTACGATGCGCTCTAGCCGTGTCTTTACACTCGGCCCAAGACGGGCTACGTCAAGAACTCATGCCCATCAACCGAAAGTGGGATTTAACTCAACTAAAAGATGCCCTTCTCTATTATCAAAACACGACAGGCAACAAAATCACATTTGAGTACATTATGATAAAAGACAAGAACTGTGGCCTACGAGACGCCAAGGATCTTGTAAAATTTCTGCACGGATTTAGGGCAAAAGTGAACCTTATTCCGTTCAATTCTCATCCTGGATTACCACATGCGCGGCCCACAGATGATGAGATTCGGGCCTTTCAATTATACCTAGCAGAGCGATCCATCGCAGCGCCCGTTCGTTACAGCAAAGGTCTCGATGTTAGTGGAGCCTGCGGGCAGCTAGCTGCAAAAACAATGGATACCCTTCACTTGGTTCCAGCCAGGAAAAACGTGATAAGCCCACCGACGCAAGTCACCCACTAAGTCCTCGACAATCCGCTCGACAAATTTTAACTTAGAGTCAGGCTCCTGGACTCATTTCGGCGGACAATGATTATGACTTTTGATTGGACCATATCGGAAAACCGTTCTCTAAAGCAACGCGCGCAACGTCACCGCCTCGCCGTAGACATCTCGCTCAGTATGGGGTTTGAATCCTGGCAGATCATGTGGCCTATGAAGCTAATAAATATATCAATATCAGGTGTTCTGGTAGAATTCCCCGTGGGAAACCCACAGGACGCAAGTAAAGCTAACGACCTATTAAAAATCTTAAATGCCGAGCCGAATGTTCGCCTCCAACTAGCCCCCAGCAACCAAGAGCTTTTGCCAGCTACAATCGATGCCATACTGATCAGATACCAAAAAACCTCACGGGGCCTGGAACTTGCATTTAACTACGACGACCGAACAGAAGAGCTTCAACAAATCTTCACAAATATTCCTGAGCAGCAGATATAATGAATAGCGGCAACGTACACCCTAAACAAAGTTGACGACAGCACTTGCATAAAGCCTGGGATCGAGCGAATGCCGAAAAAAACAATAAAAAAAGCCGAAGCTACGCTTGAAAGCATGCGTAAGGTTTTTCTAATCCCTGAATCAGATGACTCAACCCTTGGTAAGATTGAACGAGAAATAAGCAACAATTTGCTCGGATTTCTTCGAAATACAATTGTGGCAGGCGAGATGGAACCTGCGCAGATTGAGCGTGAATTCCAAAATGTGGAGATTCCAGAGGAGCCTATGTTTGTTCATGAACAGGCAAAGTTTCTGATGGAAAAAGTCGTCAGCCAGTCTGTTCACACGGCATCACCGGGCTTTATTGGTCACATGACCTCTAGTATGCCATACTTTATGTTGCCGCTCGCCAAGATCATGATGGCTCTCAATCAAAACACTGTAAAAATCGAAACATCTAAAGCATTCACCCCCCTTGAAAGCCAAGTTATTGGGATGATGCACAAACTTGTATATGGGAAACCAGTGAACTACTACGAGACATGGACTCATGATCGCAATCACGCGCTTGGGGTCTTTTGCTCGGGAGGAACTATCGCAAATCTAACCGCTCTGTGGGTGGCTCGTAACCAGCTCCTAAAGCCAACGAATCATTACAAAGGGGCTTACAATGACGGACTTGCCGCAGGATTGATAGAGCACGGTTACAGGAATATCGCTCTACTAGTCAGCAAACGAGGGCACTACTCGCTACGAAAATCCGCTGATATATTAGGGCTAGGAAGACGAAATCTCATCGCCGTTGAAACAAATGAAAAAAATAAGATCAGGACAGACTCGCTCCGGGAAACAATTGCAGAGCTCAAAAAAAACAAGACAGCCATCCTTGCCATTGTTGGTATTGCTGGAACCACAGAAACCGGCAATGTCGACCCACTGGATGCGTTGGCGGACATCTGCGAAGAACACTCCATTCACTTCCATGTCGACGGTGCTTGGGGCGCGCCTACACTATTCTCCGATCGACATCGACATCTTCTAGATGGGATCCAAAGAGCTGATAGCGTTGTTATTGATGCACATAAGCAATTGTACACACCTATGGGAGCAGGTCTTTGCTTATTTAAGAATGAAAAAGCGCTGGACGCCATTGAAACGAATGCTCAGTACATTATTCGTAGAGGCTCGCGAGATCTTGGCAAACACACTCTTGAAGGATCACGTCCTGGAATGGCCATGTTGGTGCACTCAGGCCTTCGCATCTTAGGGCGAAAGGGTTACGAGTTACTGATCGACGTCGGCATCGGAAAAGCCGCACAATTTGCTAGGATGATTCAAAACACTACTGACTTCGAGCTGACAACCGAGCCGGAGCTGAACATTCTTACCTACCGTTACATCCCAGACGACATCAAAGCTATTCTCAGCGCTTGCTCCCAGGACCAGTCGAAGGCGATCAATAACATCTTGAGCGACCTTACTGTTAACATACAAAAAGTCCAGCGTGACCACGGCAAAACGTTTGTATCCCGAACCACATTCGAAATCCCTGCGCACTACAATCAGCTTTTGACAGTCTTTAGAGTTGTTCTAGCAAACCCTCTAACGACGAGACAGGTTTTTATAGATGTGCTTGAAGAGCAGAGATCCATTGCCAGAGACGAAATGGAACGAATTGGCCTAAAATCTCACATCCAAAAAATCATGGGGACAACGAATGCAAATTAGAGTCAGAACGACTCGAAAAATAGCGTCCCATTGAAACGTGCCTTATTAATATTGCTAAAAATCAATTCAGCTGGACTTGACCTAACAAGCTCTAAACGCCTCGGCACCGTGGCGACTTTGAGATCAATTGCCTTTTTATCGGAACCCATGCACCCAACCACGCGTGCCTCCCAAAATAAAACGCCAAAGAAATTTTTATCCGGAGACCACTGATGGGTCTCAATGTTTAATGTTCGTTTGTAGACCTGCTTCTTTCTTTTATCGGTAACAATAAACTCGTAAACAACCTTTTCAGAACAGATTTCTGGTTTACTCCACTCGAATTCAAAAATAGGCCATGACCCATTACCATGCCAAATCAGGTTACGATCCGGGGCTAAACTCTTAATACGTCGGCTCATGGTTAATGCAATAGCGTCATTATGGCCCTTATCCGAAAGTCGGGGGTTGCCCTTAAAGACCTTCTTTGACATCTGAACTTCAATGGCTTCAATTTTTGACTTGTAAAGTCCGTCAGTCGACTTCACTTGCATGAAGTACTTCCCGGTTTTCTTAACCGAAACCGCATACCGATTGCCTTTTGCTATACCAATTTTCTGCCTAGATTCACCCTGCCTCCAAAAATAAACCTCATAATCCATTAGATCTTGCAAAGGCGCTTTTTCTCTCTGCCAAATAATTTTCATCTCGTAAGGGACACGGTCCGTTAAAAGAAGCTGCTTATCCCCAGGAGATAAGAAATCAATCTTGCCATGCTCGACCGAAACACCAACTTCTTCAATCTTCTTCCCTTTGTTTAAGGCGGCTACAATCTGCTTCAGAGTCTCCTCGTCAAGCTTGGAATCCGGAGATAATATCGCCGCGGCCTGACGCCATGCCTCTGACATTTTTCGAAGAATATCTTCTTTTTCCTCGGCAGACTTCTTGATCTTTGAGTTAAATTGAGTCATCATCTTCGGATTAACTTGGATTCGCCTAAACGACTCACGACTCATGCGTAGTATAATTGGGACATTAATGGTCACCCGCGACCGCCTAATCCCCAGCCCCTCTCTACCTAGGTTATCCTCAGCTTGCAGCATAACCGACGAATCTTCACCGACACGGAGCAAAGATCCATCCGATATTATTTGGTCATTACGCGCATTTCTAAATTCACCGCTGAGAGGTCGCGCAAATGACACGTCTCCCTTCACGCTTAAGATTTTAAAATTAATGACACCCAAATCCCTCATCGACAGGCGTCGATGCGTTTGCGCCCAGATATAGTCTGGCAATAGCAAAGCTGATATGACACACAGGACAAAATATATCTTAAAAGAACCCTTCATTTTACCAACCCAAGAACCAAGCACATATCATCTTCAATTCTTATATTCGCATTTTTCTTTCGCCAAAGTTCCATAATAGCCGAGAGAATACGATCGACATCATCACGTTTGGAAGACTTTAAAGCGGTGAAAAGATCTTTTCTTGAAAAGCCAACAGCTCCACCAACGGGAGCTGTCATAAGGCCATCTGAAAAAAGCGCAAACACGGTGCCAGATGCCAACTCAAGATTTTGCTCGCTCATGATTAACTCCTCAGCAAAACCGAGGATCGTGCTGCTGTTGGCGGGGCTTTGCGTCTTAACCATAACTCCATCGGCTTTGACGATCACGGGCGCTGGATGGCCGGCATTGTACCAACTAACGGACGCTGATTCCTTATGGAATTTCGCGATAATTCCAGTGGCTGTAGAAATACCTGAACCGTATGAATACAAAGCACTATTACAGCGAACCATAAATTCTTTGATATCAAATGGTTTCCCATCCGATCTTGATTTTTGCTCCTGAAACAACACAGACATCACCGGCGTCATCATGGCAGATTCAATTCCATGGCCCGTTATGTCCACGATTGAAATAACCGTCTCGCCCCTCGCCTCATCATAATGCACCCCGTACCAGTCACCTGCCAAATGAAGAGACGGTTCATATTTTGCTGCAATAGCAAGATTAGACACTGACGTTTTCATAGGCTTAAATAAAAATCGGTCTTGAATTGCACTTGCGACACGAATCCCCTGCTCCATCTTGGTTTTCTCAAGCTTATCAATATGCAATGCAGCGATGGTCTTATCACGATTACGAAGATTATCCGCCATGTTTACAAATGACTGGCTCAAAACCGCAAGTTCACCGAAGCCTTGCGCATTGATCTTGACATCAAAATCTCCCCGCGAAAGCTGCTTTGCCATATCGGTCAATGCACGAATTGGCTTTGTAGCCATCCAGAGCGGGACCTGGAGAATGACCACCGCGAGAATCAAGTAAAAAAGTGACACACCGGCCACTTTACGGATCGTTGAATAAACCTCCTCCATAGCACGTTGCTTTGTTTTTTCTGCAAAAACAATCATGTTAGAGCGTGGTATCTCTTGAAAAAATCCATATAGTTTTATTCCATTAATCTCAAATTCCGACTGCCCTTGGCGAAACGGCATCTTTATAAATGAGGTCACTAGCGGCCGCTTCATAACGAGATCTTGAGTGACATCTTGGACATTTGAGTACAACAGTTTTCCGCCACGACTCAGTAAATAGATTGTTGTGTATTTTGTGTTTAAGGTAAACAGCCGCTCCATATCAGTCTGATTTACTTCAAAGAGCCGAAGCGCAGAACGATTGTCTTTTCTCATTCCTTCCGCATAGAACGCGTGTCCATTGTAAGATCCAAACGAATAAAAAGCCTCTGCATTTGGATCACTTATCTCGAAATTGTCGAGGCCTAATTCTTCGATGTTTTTCACGCCAGCGAACTCGCCGCGCATCCATGACACGCTGCCTTTGTCCAGAAGGCTAAACTCTGCAATAGGCTCCCGCTTTCGAGTCTGTCTAATATAATTATCTAAGTACTCTGAAATATTATGGGACCTGGATTCGAGATCCAGGAATAGAATCATGGAAGCATCTTTTAATGAAGAGTCATACAGGGCCTGCATGGCGTAGAAAACTGAGAAAAACGATCCCCCGATAATTCCGAGGACACAAAAAATCGATATGATCATCCGAATACCAGGACGATATGAAAATATCTTTAGTTTAGCGAACATATTTACGATCCTTGCTGATTAAGATTTCTATTCGCCTATTTTTTTTCATGTTCTCCGCAATCCACTTCCCGTCTGACGTCTTCTCTGGAAGAAGTGGCTCAGAGCTACCTCGACCCTCGACCCGAACAATCTTTTTCTTTACTGAGTTCGCAGTTAGATATTTTGCCACTTGTGAAGCCCTTACAACTGACAGCGACCAACTATCCAGCCCAGATACAACATCGTTTGTAGTCGAGTCCGTATGACCAACGATCCGAACGCTGTCGATATTGTTTGCTCGGCCAATCGTCTGGCTAAGCTGATTAAGACGAGTGTAAGCGGTGGGTTTCAATTTCGTCGACGCTTGATCAAATAAAATGTCGACTGGCACGGATATCGTCACAAGGTCTTTGATTTCTTCTGCTCCCATAATTGCTTTTAGATCATCTGCTACAAGTTTTGTCTCTTTATCGCGAGATTCAGCGCCCTCGCCTTCCCCTTGAAGAGCACGTTCTTCAGCATCCTGAATTCGATTGATTACTTCTTCAATCGATTCAAGGTTAAGCATAGTTACTAGGAGCTCTAAAGCTCTCATAGCGGAATTTCGAGATGCCTCGTCCGTCGAGTCGCCGGCCTGGGCGTTCTCACTCTTGAAAGCCTCCATGAGCTTTAGTCGCACGCAATCCTCATTTTTTGGGCTGGCTACAGCAAATGAGTACATAACCACGAAAAATCCGAAGAGTAGTGTCATCATATCCGCGTATGATACAAGCCATGGCTCTCCCTCTTCATGCGGTTCGTGCCGTTGATGCTCCTCGTGATCATCATGCTCCGCTTGGGCGCCTCGATGCACTGACCCATGCATATCATCTAGATCATGTTTGCTTTTTTGGTTTTTATTGCCCGCCATTCAGCTGCACTCCCTCTTTGATTATAGGGAGTAGGTTTGCAGTGCCACATAGGCAGGAGTTGCCCAGAGCCTGTTTACGCTAGCGGTCTTAACTAGAGAAGCGACGCAGATTTGAGTCGGCCGATGCGCGGGGTTTGTTCCACAACAATATTTGGATTTTTAATGGATATACCGGTTTGACGTCTGACGTGACTAGTTGTAAGTCTGGCTAACGGAGAACTACGCGTATCCATTTTAGGCAAAGCTAGATTCATCGCAAAAGATACGGCCTCTGGTCCTACTTTATTTAGAGCCGCAATAGTGCCATCACTCGAGAGAATCGACGGTTCGCCTGAGTCTTCAAGTCTTGCCGCCAGAAGCACACCAATCATGTTTGAAACACCATGGCGCGCTAGAAAAATATTTCTCATCCACACGGGCATATCCATCAAGCAATCTACGGCGCTTTGGCTTGGCATTTGATCGATTAAAGAAGCCGTTGCTGCCAACAGCTTGTTTAATGCTGTATCATCAACACCATAGTGGTAAAGAGCAGAAAATTTTGTCGCTTCCGTACTTGTCTCAAACAGCCGTTTATCATTGGAGTGCAGTTTTTTTATAGTTGAATTGGCAAGTGACTCAGACCTTGGCGGATATTCGCTTGGAAGATTTGGTAAACCTATCTTGGGAAGATCGGACTCCGAAATTTGCGTCATTAGGTCTTTGGTCCTAGCTTGCTCCAAAAGCTTAAGGATCTCAGTCCTTAGGTAGAGACGACTAGCCATGACAACTTCGGGTAGCATATAACTTGTAGGTGGTAGGTTCGTACCGCCCTTAGACGCCCAAAACAACTCTTCTGGCAAAGGAAGCTCTGGTAAACCGGGCTCACCAGTGACCAATCCAGATAAATGGTTCACAAAGCAAGATTTTGCGGGCTGACTACGCATACACTCTACCCTTTCTCCGATCTATGTTTCTGGTATCGGCAATAATTGCCGATTCATTAGAAGAAAAGTTTTAATCTTTCGCTTTAATGCTTTGGTTTTTTTGCAAATACACGCCAAATTTACTTTGCAATTCAGCGTGTTCGCCGCGCGTTGTGAAAGTGCCGAATAAAATAGGGATATAATGGACTTAGGATCGATTTTATCGGACCACGATAAGTCTTAGGAGCCATCCGTGAATATTAATATTGTACTATCGTTTATTTTGGCTGTGCTCGTATTCGGTTGGGCAACGCTGACAGCAACGGATAATCCAAAAACATTCCTAGACCTCCACGGGTTTGTGATCGTGATCGCCGGAACGATTGTTGCGACCTCCATTAGCTTTGAGTGGGGGCGCGTTCTTCTCATGCTGAAAGTCTTTTGGAACCGCACCATTCTTGGAAAAAAACCCGATTACATAGGCCTCATTAAAGAGCTAATGAAACTAGCTGATGCGTACCGAAATGAGTCACCCGACCTCCCTGGCCTGGTTGACAATCAAAAGGACCCCTTTCTCAGAGAAGGCATGAAACTATTACTAGATGAGCTGGTAGACCCCGCCCATCTGAATAAGATTCTCAAAGTCCGCGTTAGCACATTTTTTGACAGATATAGTGACGATGCCCTTAGATTTCGTTCGATGGGAAAATACCCACCCGCGATGGGTCTCATGGGTGCCGTATTAGGGATGATTGCATTGCTCGGAAGCCTGGGAAAACCAGGCGCCGAAAAAACAATTGGTCCATCGATGTCGATCGCCCTTGTTGCAACTCTTTACGGTATTGCATTTGCCAACTTGATTGTCATTCCAATTGGTGAAAATTTGACGGAAACAGCGAAAGAGCACCAACGAAAAAATATGATTATCACTGAAGGAATTAAATTAGTGGCTGCCAAGACGAACCCTATCGTCCTCGCTGAGGAGCTGAATTCGTATCTCCTGCCGGCAGAACGAATTGATTGGAAAAGCGTTACTACATAATAGCCTTGACTAGGCAGCTTTGTTTACGTCAGCAGGAAGATTAAGTCCTTCAGGAGGATTTACGCCCAGCGCTTTAGCCTGGGCAAAAATAATTTGATCGACGATGTTCTTGTCAGCGGAGATAACACGGCGAACAGCCGCAACCAACGCCTCCAAAATAGCAGTCTTTCTTGCATTAATATCTGCCATCTTCTTTGCGTTCTTCTGATTTTGCTCAACCTCAGTTTGCAGCATTTCCGCACGTTTGTTCCCCGTACCCACCGTCGCGTTAAGAGCCGCTTTGATGGCATCATCAGCCACAAGTATAACCTCTGCTCTTCGGGGCAGAGGAAGCGCATTAAATGCCTGTGTCAGAGCTTTAGCCGGAACGTAGGAGACGTCGCGTAAAAATAGCTTTGACTGCATAATTTGACGCTTCAAATCCCAATCCTCGGCAGGAACCAATTCGTAAACGACGCCCTCGTCTGCCACAGTGACCGTTTTTACAAGACGCATAATAAGGCGTCTTTGGGCCTGGGAACGCTCGGTGACTCCTGCAGATACTTGTCCAAGTTTAGTGATCATCTGCGCGATCACCTGATCTGGCGAGTCTATCTGCTTGTCCAAAAGCGCGGCTGCTTCTTTCAAGACATTCCCTGGAATGGCCTTCATCAATCGATTCCCACGCTCTACGGACAATGTCTTCAGCAGCACCGCAATGGCCACAGTATCAGCTTCTGAAATAAACTTCGCGACGATAGCATCATCATACTTAATTAAAACAGCCCTCACCGGATCAAACACTTTCATCGTTTCATCGCGCAGCGTCGCTTTTGAAACGCATTCACCATACATTCGCTGCGCAATCTCGGCTCCGTTTAACATGTTCGGAGGAGTCTCACGGTGTTCTTCAACATAGACTTCAAGCTTCTCAACAGCGGCCCTCGGTAGATGATCGAGAGCCGGTTTTAATGGGACAAATCCCATAAAGCTCAAGAGATCCCTAAAATCAGCTAGCCCGTTATTGTCATAGAACATATCGCTAATATACTCGGCGCAAAGGAATGTGTTATCAGCAATAAACGATGTCATTTGGCTACGAATGTTCTGCATGTCGTGCGTAATCGCCTGGCTGGCAGCCGCCTGATCAAAACTACCTCGCTGCTCTGAATCAGAATCCGAAGCCACGGCTACAACGTCCTTAACAGACGTCTCATCTTCTCCCTCTTTAACAGCCTCGGCTGGCTTTAGCGCAGCAATGTCGCGCCCAAGACCCATCACAGCATTTTGTACACCTTTACTTAGAGCCCGAGCTGCCACAAACATGGCGACAAATAAGAACAACCCCAAAATTAGGACGCTAACGATTGTCGAAATGAAAGAATTCTCGGGACGCCAAATGCCCTCCACAAAAGTCTTTGGGGTCGGCTTTTCTTGCTCGACTTTTGGAGGCTCTGGGATGGGTGGAGCCAACTTAACTTTAACCCAACTAGTTGTAGGCGCACCTTTTGCGATCGCCGCAAACTCAAGAAAATTTGCGACCAACCTAGGTACACCGTCGGAGAATGTCTTTGGAGTTTTTGCGGGAAGCGTTATATCCACGCTGATTTTTTTGATGTAGTCAGCTGCTTTAAAAACGAACGGTTCGACCGCCTGCTGAGAGGGGGCAGGAACGCTGATGGACAATGTAACAGGCGGCTGAGCTGGTAGAACAATATTGGGCTGTTGCGTCTGAGCCATGACGACTTTTGGTTTCTTCTCTTTTTTCTCTTGCAGATTATCTTGGGCCTGATTGATGATCTGACTAATGGTCGCGTTTGCAATATCAACATTGAGACGCCCTAGTCGCACCCCACCTTTAACATCATCAGCTGCAGTTTCAACTTTTTCATCCTCTTCATCTTCTTGAACAGTCTGTTCTGGAGGTGTTGGTAACTGTGGCTGGACGGGCTTATATTTTTCCATCAGCTCTGCTATGTTCAGCTTAACGGCCTCTGTCTGTGCGGCACGTTCAGCTCCATTCTTCGCCTCCTGAGATTGGCGCCATGCCTGCGCATCCGCACTCACCTTGGTTTCATCAAATTCCAGAGTCAAATAAACTGATGGTTCCTGGCCATCAATCCCAACGAGCTTAAGTTCGCTTGTCAATTTTTGACGAAGCATGCTTGAGTAGAAGTCTGTTAACTGCAAACGGTCTTGTCGGGAGATGGTAACGGTCGAATTCTGTGCCAGCGCTTCAATCGAGACGGCAAAAGCTAGGAGTTTTAAGCAAGTGCTCAAAAAACCTTTCATAGCGTTTTTCGACGAACGACGATAAATCAAAGATGAGCTCCCTGCTCTGTTTTGCACTAAACTAACACTTATGACCTGTCTTGGTTTCGGCCAGTACCCACAAAATGTTAGCGGATCCATGATTGGCGGATGCCTTCGTCACATCCAAGTCCTTATTTTATATAGATTCGCTGCGCCTAATTGGCGCAGCATCAAATAACTATGGTCTCAATGGTGGCACGCCTAGGCTAGGCGACCGACTCAGCCAACGGATCCGAAGTGCCTATTTTTTAACCGAAGTGATATTCCTGCGCTGATTTCCAGCGTTGAAAATCTACAATGGGCTCGCCCCCGTTCCGTGTAGCCAAGTTATTTCCCCTGTGATATCAGGGTCAACTTTGACGTTTCACTCATCTTGGGAAACCACTTTCGGAGGTCAAGCCGTGAATCGCGATTCCGTCGCTAACAATGCCAATGGAAAAACTATTCTTGGGCATCCATCGGGATTATTTGTTTTGTTTTTTACCGAGATGTGGGAGCGGTTCTCATTCTACGGAATGCGCGCTCTGCTTGTTCTTTACATGACTCAATACCTACTCACAGATCCGGCCAGAGCTGCTGAGGTGTTTGGCTATAATAGCCTCGAACGCCAGATCATTGCGATTTTTGGACCACAGACAGTTCAACAGATGAGCTCACACATCTACGGCCTTTACACTGGCCTCGTATATTTTACACCATTTTTTGGTGGCATTTTAGCGGATCGATTCTTGGGCCAGTACAAGACTGTTTATGTCGGTGGAATTCTGATGGCTATTGGTCACTTTCTTATGGCAAGTGAACAAGCTTTTTTACTAGCTCTCGCATTCCTTATCCTTGGAAATGGCGCGTTTAAACCAAATATTTCGACACAGGTCGGAAATCTTTACAAAGACGGTGATCCACGAAGGGACTCAGCATTTACAATCTTCTATATGGGAATTAATCTTGGAGCTTTTTTATCCCCGCTTATCTGCGGCACACTCGGTCAGAAACTTGGGTGGCATTGGGGGTTTGGAGCTGCTGGCGTCGGCATGATGTTGGGTCTTTTGATTTACTGGCTCGGATCCGGTTTACTACCTAAGGACACCCTCCATTCTCAGACTACCGTCGAATCAGGCCCACTAACGAAGCAAGAATGGGCAGCGGTAGGCGCACTTGGCGTACTGTGCGTCCTCAATATTATGTTCTGGGCGATCTACGAACAGCAGGGCAACACCTTGCAGATCTGGGCAGATAGCAAAATCAACTGGGACATTGGAGGTACGACCATCCCCTCTACTTGGTTTCAGTCCTTTAACCCTGCGATGATTTTCTTGCTAGCACCACTTCTTAACATCGTCTGGGCCTGGCAAAATCGAAACGGGCACGAACCATCCAGTGTTACAAAGATGGGGATCGGCTGCATTCTATGTGGTAGTGCCTATATCCTTATGATCTTGGCATCAATCATGATGCCGGGTGATGAAAGAGGATCGGTTTTATGGCTTCTTTCGACTGTGTTTGTTTTTACAATTGGTGAGCTTTACCTATCACCAATTGGCTTATCACTTGTGACAAAAGTTGCCCCGAAGAAAATTCTTAGCATGATGATGGGAATGTGGTTTCTGTCGAGTTTCTTTGGTAACTACGCGACCGGCTTGATTGGAACACTTTATGAAAAAATGCCAAAGGAGACTTTTTTTGGCATTTTGACTGTCATGGGTGTTTTGACTGGTATTATATTTATGATTATTAGACGTCCCATCGAGAATGCCATCGGAAAACACGTTTAATAACTGAGCACGAAGGATAAGCATGCGCGTCTTATTAACCGGTGGAACTGGATTAATTGGAACTCAGCTAGGAATTGAGCTGGTCCGACGAGGGCACAGTATCACCGCGCTAACAAGAAAAGGCCAACCACAAGCCTTAAGCTTTCCTGCAAGGTGCCTTGCTTGGGACCACCTCAATCCAATGCCTTTATCAGTCTTATGCCCAGGAAGCGATACATTTGATGCTGTAATCCATCTCGCCGGCGAATCTGTTTCGCAACGTTGGTCTAAAAATGCTAAACAAAAAATTTATGACTCTCGGATCAAGTCAAGCAAAGCTTTGGTAGATACTTTTAAATCAAGTCCCAAATCTATGCCATCCGTTTGGTTAAATGCGTCTGCGATCGGTATTTATGGAGATACTGCCGATGATGTTGTTGATGAATCGGCTCCCGGCAAAGACGACTTCTTGGCTGATGTTTGTAAGAACTGGGAACGATCGCTGACAGACCTACCTGCCTCGGTGCGTACCATTTTCCTCCGACTTGGGGTTGTCTTATCAAACGAAGGCGGCGCTCTACCCAAAATGATGATCCCTTTCGTTTATGGTTTAGGCGGCCCGCTGGGCCATGGACGGCAATTTATGAGCTGGATCCATATAGATGATGCCGTACAGGGGATCTTGAAGACCTTAGAAGACAACTCCATTAAAGGACCCGTAAATATCGTTGCTCCAGAGGCGGTAACCAATAACCAATTGACCAAGGCACTGGCTGCCAAAACTCGACTGCCTGCAGTATTTAGGGCTCCAGGCTTCTTATTAAAACTTGTACTTGGTGAGATGAGTTCCATGCTTCTGGGAAGCGCTAATGTAAGACCTGGCGTGCTCATAACATCCGGTTTTAAATTCAAGTTCCCAGATATATCGACTGCTTTGAGTGACCTCCTGGCATATAGTCAACCACGTGGAACTCGAATTTTCATTGCAAGACAATGGATTACAGGTTCTCCATCCGAAAATTTTCCATTTTTCTCAGCTGCCGAAAATTTAGAAACTATCACGCCACCCTGGCTTAATTTTAGAATCGTAGCGAAAAGCACAACCGACATAAGCGAGGGGACCCTCATTGATTACAAACTAAAAATCAAAGGCATGCCGGTCCGATGGCGAACCCGCATCGAAAACTGGGATCCACCTCAGAAGTTCGTCGATACTCAGTTGCGCGGTCCCTACAAAACATGGCACCACACTCACAGATTTGAGCAACTAGGCCAAGGCACGCTCATGACGGACATCGTACGATACCGAATGCACGCTTGGCCTTTTGGAGATTTTGCACTACCAATGGTAAAAAATGATGTTTATTCGATATTTAAATACCGTCGCCAGGTGATTGAAAAGATTTTATCTTCAAAATCTCATTAAAAATAAGCCGTCGTTATTGTTACGGATGCTCACTGTTTTACGCACTTTGATAACGTCGTAGACTGCAATTATCTCTCACAAGCTAGGCAAAATTTGCCGACACGTCCCCAACCAAGCGTCGTGGAAGGGGGCTTTTATGAGATATCTTGCCATTTTTTGTGCTTTGACGACCTCTAGCTTGGTAGCCGCTGAATCGATACCTACACAGATCACCTCCAAGTACAAACACCTTTTGAAACTCGATGTTAACGATGACTCACCAAGAGTTCGAACTCTCGGAGATGCAAAGCTCTACATGAGAGACGGCATCAGAGTTCTCTATTTAAGAGGTGATCGATTTGAAATGGCCTATCAGCACGGAAAGCTACTTCAGGAGGAGATTGGAAATGGTGCTCTTCCCAAAATAGGCTCCATGGTAGAGAGTGCTGCAAAAAACTCATTTCCTGATATCCCGACCGTCGTAGATCCAATCATCGAGGGTCTTTACAAAACCTACACAACCGCCATCATCAATCACTCAGCTAAAATGTCCAATATGACCAAAGATGATTATATGACAGAAGCGTACGGTTTATCAGCTGGGTCGGGTCTTGCCCTGGATATAGTGGTTAGGGCGTTTTTGAGTCCTGAAACCCTGCAAATTATACTCGGCCAGCAAATGCGTGGACAAAAAAATTTGCCGGCCCCCTATTCGGTAAATGAATGTACAGACTTCGCAATACCTCCTGCTAAAACCTTAACTGGAGGATTTATTATAGGACGGAATACGGATTATTCACTCAACGGCTACTTCGATAAATATCCAACCATCATTTATTATAATCCTACCGATGGCGCCCAGCCGTACATGTCGATCACGTCAGCGGGAGTCCATACGGCAGGGGTCGTCGGCTACAACCAGTCAGGAATATTTCTGGGAGTTCACACGATCCCCACATGGGATACGTCTATGCAAGGATTTCCAGTATTCGACGTAGGACAAAAGGTTCTGAGAGAGGCGAAGTCGTTTGACGATGCTGTAACAATACTACGGGCCCACTTGCCTGGCGCTGGTTGGACGTACACACTGGTCAGTACGCGTGAAAATCGCTCCGCGGCTATTGAAGTCACCAACTCAAAATTATCGATTCGGGAGACGACCGGTGATCATCATATCCAAAGCAATCACTTCATCAGTAAGTCTATGTTGTCCCGAAATCTGGATATTAACGCCACTATAAACGAGGACACACGGGCTCGCTACAATCGAACACAAGACTTACTAACAAGCCTCGATCACCCAGCAGATGCGTCAGCAGCCGTAAGGATTTTAGCTGACAAAACTGACCCTCTAACCAATAAAATATCTGGAATCGGCAATGTCATCGCTACGCACATGACAGTAACCAGTTCGGTGATAGATACGGCTAAACAGTCTTTATATCTGGCCAACGGGATGGCGCCAACGTCACTAACAAGGTTCGTAGAATTTCCTTTAATTGAACGGTTTAATCCAAAAACATTTCAAGACGAAACCTATGAAACAATTACTGAGAACGACTACCACACAGACCACCCGGCTATCTCCAAAGCAGAACAAATTTATATCAAAGCAAAAGACGCCTACGAGATTGAACTAAATCGCGCCAAGGCCCTTTCGCTACTAGAAATAGTCACACAGACAGACCCTGATGCCGTGGCTTATCAGTACATGACAGGTCTCATGGCTATTAAAGTCCGGGACTATACGAAAGCTCAAAATTATCTACGCCGATGTCAGGAGATGGCCACAGGTCATTATAAGCTCGCTTGCCAATACTACATCGCGAGAACGAACGCCTCTACGGGGGAGACGGATGAGGCCCTTCAGAATCTTCAAAGCATACTGACTGAGGCCAACCCAAAAACTGAGGGTCCACTGATACGAGCAACCATTAAAAGCATAAGAAAGCTTCGCAGGACTGGAATCCTCAGGCTAAACCCAGACACACTTGGTATTTTCATGCCTGAAGCAGACGTTTTAGCCTACTAGATAACCCATTTTATGAGCGCTACCACGCGCCTTAGCTTACTTTTTTAAAACAGACTCTTTTTCCATATAAAGCTCTACTGCATCACGAAGAACGGTAATGGCAACATCCTTATCGAAGAAGTCTTCCACAACCACTTTTTTATTCTCAAGGATTTTATAGTCCTCAAAGAACCTTCGTATCTCTTTAATACGGTGGGGCGGTAAATCTCTTATGGAGTTGTAATGGTTGAACTCTGGATCATCTGCGTGCACAGCTATAATTTTGTCGTCGGCCTCTCCCTGATCCAGCATACGCATAACACCAATCGGCTTGGCCATGGCAAGACTCAGCGGCACAAAGGACTCTTGACCTAACACAAGAACATCCAATGGATCCTTATCATCGCAGTAAGTTCTCGGGATAAACCCGTAGTTTGCAGGATAATGAACACTCGAATAGAGAATTCTATCAACTTTGATCAGTCCTGTAGCCTTGTCGAGCTCATATTTAACTTTAGAACCTTTTGGCACCTCAATGATCGCAGGGAAATACTCCGCATACCTTGTTCCAATGTCAACATCGTGCCATGGATTAGACTTTGTTCCGCTCATGTGCCCCCCTGAATATGACTATCGACGCCCGTTTCTACCCAACTTAGACCATACTGCTCTGGTGACTCCGACAAAACCGCCATCAGTACCCACCGAGACCTCATTGTTGGCACCCGGTTGCCACTCTATATTTCGATCACCACCGCCTGGTAGTTTTCTCAGACATTTCCAGGCTAATGTACGACCAGGGCTGATACCCTCGATCATACCTGACCACACACCCCTGGCATACTGCACTGCATGAAGCGGTAGTGCTTTTTCTGTGTTCCATCCACCGAGCATGGGATCATCACCAACAACGAACATACCGTGGCCTCGCGGGCTATCACGCCCTTCATCACAAACAAAGTGTAACGTCGCAGCTCGAGGTGGACCCGCCTGCCAATCAATCTGTATGACTTGGGTCATTCTAACGTCATTCCTAGGCATTCTGATGATAACACCCGTCTCGGCATGTGCTTTAAAACAGCGTGCTTGCGGATCATGAGAATCAGATCCCTCAGATCCATTACACTCAGGGACTGGCTGCCCTGCTAGCCTAACTCCTCTAACCGTCCAGCCAGGGGACCAGACCCGAACCGTCCAAGCACGCTGACTATCATTTCCATCAAACTGGCCGACAGCTCCGCCAACCTGGATATCCGTTCGCATAGATTCTGTCTTTTGACTAAGTGGGGTTACACGAACGTTATTGTTTTCAAATTGCCTAGAATAACCGTCGTCTTCCGTCATCTCAAAGCTATGGGTTGACCTTGACTCATCGACAAACACGTCAAGTAACATCGTTTTAGACATGAGCCCAACGTTTTGCTGACCAAGCCCTCTTTGATTAAATGACCCTGCAAATCTAGGCACAATCGCCCCCGCTCGCGCAAATACAGGCAACCTAAAGATACCATCTCTATACAGAGGGAAACCCCGAATCCATTCGCCGCTTGAATTCTTATGGGTGCCCTTCAAAAAGTCATACCAAACGCCGCTAGGCAAGTAGATATCGGCCTCATATCCTAACGACTTTGCAGCTCCCGAGACCATGAGATCGCCTAAAAGCCTTTGGCCACCGATCTTTCTAGCAATAAGATCTTCTGGAAAACGCATGGCCATTGGCTCCATCAACGGCTGTCCCGTACGCCAAGCCTGATGAGCGAGAGAATAATAATAAGGAATCAAACTATAGCGTGTTAAAAGATTCAGACGATTAGACTCAACATGACCAATACGATTAGGCGCCGTCTCGCGATCATTATCTAAATTCAAAACGTGGCTTCTAACAGGCACATCGAACCACGTGGCGTTAGCAAACCACTGCGTGAAGTTTTCCTGCGTTTCTGAATTTGAAAGCGGTCTACCATCGTCACGATTTCGGTGAAACCCGCCTATATCTGAGCTATAGTAGTCAATTCCCGACCAGCTTACGTGGTTATGACTAGCAATGTGAGCTGCGAGAGACGGTAAATTACCGCCGATGTCACCAGACCACAAACCAGCTCCAAATCTCTGCAAACCGACATTACCACTCCGCAACATTAAAAATGGCCGGTGGTTAACCCCAGTCTCTGCAAAACCATCCCAGACACTTTTTGCCCAAAATAAGGAGAATAGGTTATGAATATCTTGATGGGCTGTCTTACCCTGCTCGCCATTGCCAAAATAGCAAGATCGCTGGTCAAACATCTCGGGTTCGCCAAGATCTAGCCAATGGGCATAAACACCTAAATCGATCAAAGGCTTTCTCTTTGCGTTGTGCCAGTACTGACCAGCGGCTGGATTCGACCAATCAATCATACCACCCTTACCCCACCACTCGCTTGAGTTACCAGTAACGGCACCTGTCAAGTAGCTTGCGCTGCGAGGATGACCGCACTCATGCGCCAAGAATCCGCGGGACTCCATGTCATCGTGCTCAGTCAGCGCGCGTCCAATATAGGATTCTTCGATGGGAACCAACCCAATATCATCTTGAGTCAAAAACTTTCTGATGACTGACTCTGGCTGGGGGAAATTAGCCTCGTCAAATTGCAACTTCCCCATATTCGTATGGTCACTGCCAGGCGTGACATTTCCGAACCACTGAAGATCAAGATAAAAACCGTCTATGGGGAATCCATCACGACGCATGCCCTCAAGACGACTATTTATCTCACCCCAGTTATCATAACCGTATTCACTCATCCAAAATCCAAACATTTTTCGAGGCGGAACAGGCGCCCTACCCGCCAACTCCATAAATCTCTGCCTAACAACTTTCGGCGCACTGCCAGCTATGACAAATCCACGAAGCTGATCTCCAAACATGCTAATGCGCCAAGTATTCGTCGTAAAATCCCAAGTCTGTTTATAGATGTTGTCTAGAAGAAGCCCCCAGCTATGACGGCCCGAACCGAGAGCCATGACTATCGGAAAAAGGGCTTCACCAGTAGCACCGCCCGCATATGTTGGCATGCTGTTACCAAAACCACCTTTTGTAGAAACAACTTTGCCATTTCGATCCGTGTCGAACACACCAGGATCTTCGAACATTTGGCCAAGTCCATAGACGTTTTTGACACCCGATGTGTCAACTTCGATTCTCTTCCAGGGGCGAGACGTCTCTGCAGCGCAGAAACGGCCCAATGTTTGCTTGGCCGCTAAATCTGTGATCGTGAAACAACCCTCAGAGTATTCAAGCCGCGTTTCTGGAGTGGTAAAAGCGTTGCCAGATTCTTGAAAATGCGACGGTCCAGAAAAGCTCTGCTCTTTGACCATAATCGACGAATATATCGGCTCATTACTTTTTCGGTGGGCCCCAGGAGTGAACTCGAAATGAATGACCCCGTCACCTAGCCATTCAATTTTTATGACTTGATCCCGACTTGAGTCGACAAAAACACGCCTTTCTACGGCACCATAACTGACGCTAGAGAGACACAGGATGGCCGCCCATAATAGTTTAAGACCTTTTAAAAGCATAAAACCTCCTACTTCAATTCTTCAAGTGAAGCTTCAAGTTGATCTAGCGGACCTTCTGACTAGCCACGTCCAGCCAAACTGCCACAACCAACACCAATCCCTTCACCACGTACTGCCAAAAAGCTTCCATATTTGCTAAAGACATACCGTTATTTAGACTTTCCATTACTAATGCCCCTAAAAGAGCGCCAGCAATCGTCCCCTTTCCACCCATAAGACTCGTTCCGCCAATAACACAGCTAGCCACGGCATCCAGTTCGAGGAGCTGTCCGGCATCAGGCTGCGCACTTTCAACCCTGGCCGTCAAGATCATCGCGGCTACGCCCGTTAAAAGTCCCATCAATAAAAAATTACCGAGAACAACGCGGCGAACATTGACTCCCGATAGATACGCCGCTTCAACGCTTCCGCCGACTGCATAAACATGACGGCCGAAAACAGTCTTGGTGGAAACAAATTGAAACACAACCATCAGAATAAGCATCAAAAGCACAGGGGCAGGAATGCCCTCATATGCGTTCATGACGAAAGTAAACACAAAAATTGTTGCCGTCTGGAGTAAAATCCAGCCCCATTGAACGTCGTCATGAGCCAAAGGACCAACCTTTGAAGCAATTTTGCTGAGCCGAATGCCTTTTAAAATCAAAAAGCCAGCTGCTAGGGCAGCGATAATCCAGCCCCACATCGGCGGCAAATAAGCGCTACCAAACGATTTAATCCAGCCATCTTCAAGGGGGATTGTCACTCCTGACGTGACGCCCATGCTTAGGCCCCGGAAAACCATCATACCGGCAAGCGTCACAATAAAAGCAGGTACTTTCTGGAATGCGGTAAGCCACCCCTGTAGGAAGCTTATAATTCCACCAACTCCGAGGGTGGCAAGCATCGCCTGCTCAGCACCAACACCTCGCTGCATGAGCATTGCAAGTGTAACTCCAAGAAAACAAACAACACTTCCAACAGACAAATCAATGTGTCCGGACACGATTATTAAAACCATGCCCATCGCCAGAACCCCGGTCACAGTCATTTGTCGAAAAAGATTCGACAAATTTCTCGGCTGAAGAAAAGCCTGATCGGTCACGTACTGAAAAATAACCCAAATCACTACGAGCGCGAACACCATAGTCCACGTCCGCCACGATTGCTTTAAACTGCCAACAATTCCTGCCATCACGTTTCCTTCAATAACTAATCGACTCACCCAAACCTAGTTGCCGCAGCCATAATCCGTTCCTGAGTAGCCTCATGTCTGCTAAATTCACCCGTAATTCGACCACCACACAAAACCAAAACCCGGTCGCTGAGTCCGAGAACTTCAGGCAATTCAGATGACACCATGACAACGGCTACACCCTGGCTCGCCATCTCGCCAACTATTCTGTAGATTTCAGCCCGAGCACCAACATCGATACCTCTCGTTGGCTCATCAAGAAATAGCACTTTCGGCTTTGTGAGCATCCACTTTGCTAAAACAACTTTCTGTTGGTTGCCTCCGCTAAGCGTCTTTACGAGCGAGTTGATGCCAGGGGTCTTTATGCGTAAATCTCTCACATAAGTGCGAGCTATGGACATCTCGTCTTCATTTTTCAAAACTCCAAACCTAGTTAAATGCTCCAAGCTTGCGAGCGATATGTTTTTTGTCACAGATTCTTCCAACACAAGGCCATAGCGCTTGCGGTCTTCACTGACCAACGCCAAACCCTTTTCAATGGCGTCCTTAGGAGAGGAACAATCAAGGTTTTCACCCTCTAATTTTATGGTGCCTATTTTTTTACCGTGAAGGGCGCCAAATATAGCCATCAATATTTCTGTACGTCCCGACCCCATGAGGCCGGCTATCCCCAATATTTCCCCTTTTCTTACCGAGAACGAGACATCATGAAGCAGATCTTTCCCTGGGCGAGTCGGATGCTGCACGCTCAGGTGAAGAACCTCAAGTATCGGCCCTCCCATGGACTTTTTAATAACTGGATACATTTCAGTTAACTCGCGACCAACCATATCGCGTATGACGCGGTGCTCATCCACATCTTTGGCAGCGTAGCTAGATACAGATTTTCCGTCACGAAAGACCGTAATACGATCGGCAATTGAAAAAACCTCATTAAGTTTATGGGTGATCAACACGCTGGCGACCCCCTTAGACCTGAGACGTCTAATTGCAGCCAAAAAAACTTCAATCTCGGTGTCACTCAATGCTGATGTAGGTTCATCTAAAATCAAAATCTTCGCGTCCAGAGCGAGTGCTTTGGCAATCTCCACCATTTGCTGCTGGCCAATCCCAAGTTCCCCAACTAGGGCACGCGGGTCGATATTAAATCCCAGCTCTGATAATAGTCTCTCCGTCCTTTGGTAGACCTTATCCCAGCTGATAATGCCAAACGTAGCGGGTTCTCGCCCAAGGAATATATTCTCGGCGACGGATAATTCCCGTACAAGACTTAACTCCTGGAACACAATAGCAACACCAGCTGCCTGACTATCTTTGATCGAGGTGAATTTTTTTATATTGCCGGCAACGATCAAATCCCCCGTATAGCTTCCATGTGGGTAAAGACCGCTGATGATCTTCATAAGTGTTGATTTTCCTGCGCCATTCTCACCGCACAGGGCATGAACCTCACCTGGGGCGACTTCAAAAAACACGCCATCAAGAGCCCGTACTCCCGGGAACTCTTTAACAATGCCGCGTAGCTCTAAAATTTTTGCAGGCGATTCCACCATGACTCTGTTAGTCCTTGATGACTTTGTAAATGTCAGCTTTTTTATGAAAACCGTCTTTGATAACCGTTTGCTCCAAATTCGTTTTGTCAACTTGAATAGGCTTCAGGAGAAGTGCATCCACGTCTTTCTTGCCGTTATTAACCTTGCTGAAGTTCATTTTTAGAGGTTCTCCCCTGGCAACCAGCACGGCAAGCTCAGCCCCTTTCTCAGCAATAACTTTAATTGGCTTGTATACCGTCATGGACTGCGTACCCTCAGCAACCCTCTGGCAGGCCGCCAAATCAGCATCCATACCGGAAACCAAAACTTTGCCCGCCAGTTTCTGCTGAGCCAATGCCGCTATGACGCCTCCGGCCGTGCCGTCATTGGATGCTACGACCGCTTGGACGTTATTTTTAGTTCTTGTTAGAGCGTTTTCTGTATGTTTCAGAGCCTCGCTCGATTGCCAGTCCCTAGCCCACTGGTCCACGACAATTTTGATATCCCCTTTGTCAACCAACGGCTTAAGTATCTGCATCTGACCGTCTCGAAACATTTTGGCGTTGTTATCTGTTGGTGAACCACCGATCAGCACATAATTGCCCTTCGGGGCTCGGCTAACCAGATAGCTCGCCTGCAATCTTCCGACCTCCTCATTATCGAAGGATATGTAATAATCGACATCAGCATTTCTTATGAGGCGATCATACGATATAACTTTTTTGCCAGCCTTGTGTGCCTTCTCAATAATCGCAGCAGCCGTTACAGCATTGGCAGGAACGACAACCAATACATCAACATTTTGGGTCAAAAGATTCTCAGCCTGGCTAATCTGCATGGACGCATTACCATTAGCCGCCTGCACCAAGACATCGGCACCCATGCTCTTGGCTTTGGCCACAAACATATCTCGGTCACGTTGCCAGCGCTCCTCCTTGAGGGTATCCATGGCAAATCCGATTCTGATTTTTTTGGATTCAGCGGCCAGGCTGATCTCTGAAGAGAATAAATAAGCCATGAACGTAAAACTCATCACAAACCATCTTGTGATTTGTTGGATAGCTATCATCAGGCCCCTCCTACAAATATCTGAAACTCTTGGTAAAAATCGCAAAAGCGGGGGCAATTTACCGGCCTTTACCAGCGGTGTCAAACCTCAATTTCAGGGGTCAAAATTAGCCGCGAGAAAAGGGCCTAGCCGTTGACCAAAGCTCCTTGAATCGCAAGCGAACAAGATCATCGTCTTTGTTTAAAATGTCTGTAATTTTAGATATATAGATTGAGAATTGTTCTGATCCAATATCTTTTGGCACAAAAGTCGGCTCACCGTAATAAATGAGAACCTTAGAAAATGGCTTGGGAATGCGGGACTGGTCCCAAGCTTTCTTTAAGACCCAAGCCGACTCTCCGAAGCTCGTTAGAGGCAGAATCGGAGCCCCCGTCTTCTTCGCGATATCTACAATTCCGTTTTTTAGAACCCGGCGAGGCCCCCGGGGACCGTCGACCGTTATAGCTCCATGCATGCCGTTTTTGATGACCGCGACCATTTGATCGCGAACGTCCTTGCCTCCACGAGACGAACTACCCCGTACTGTCGAAAGCCCAAGTTTTCTCATCAAAAAGTCGGTCATATCACCGTCTTTTGATTGACTCACCATATTGCAAATATTCTGATTGGGATGACTCAAGACGCCCGTAAACGCATATTCATGGAAACTACCAATGACGAAGGTTCCAGTTGGACTGGCACCCACTGCCATACGACGCCGATCCATACCAACAAATCGAATACGCCACGTCAGCGATAGTAGACGCACCAAGATATATATCGACCAAAGCATCAGTTTAAACCCAAAAGAATGGTCTTTTGGCGTCGATTGTTTTTCTAGCTGAGTCATCTCATCGCCTAAATTTCATAAGATTTAGAACTTAAAAAACAAAACTTCGATGCTTACGTCCCTCGACCTTCACCACTATAGATCCAATCACGATCAGCATCGTAACGAAGAGGAAGATTATCAGGTTCGAGGTCTAACTGTCGAGATATCTCATCTACGGCCTGTAAGAGTTCACTCACCTTTTTAGCTCGCATGATCATCGGATCCATAAACGGCAGCGGCAAGCTTGATCGCAGGTAGCCCCAGATCATTTTACCCCTAGCCAAGGCGCGAGGTGAGCACGCGACATCCTCAGGTCTAACTACAGATCGCCCACAATGGTTCAAAAGACTAGCGGTTGCCTGCCAAAAATCATCGGACGTCGAAAGTCGCTCGAGAGAACTATCCGCAACCCATCGAACCAG